>ERZ1034946.382-NODE-382-length-25208-cov-7.211744_pt1 | contig 25208 bp, 20 predicted proteins | sample MGYA00520591_ERZ1034946 | MGnify/ENA primary metagenome ERZ1034946 (study PRJEB33766, sample SAMN09781753) | gut metagenome | biome: gut microbiome | host: Homo sapiens | place: Madagascar | study: EMG produced TPA metagenomics assembly of the PRJNA485056 data set...
AGAGCTACAGCCTGACATATGCTAAGCTATAATAAAATGGGGTGACATATGAAGATATTAAATATAGAAGATAATGTGATAAAGCACAATGATATATGTAAGGCCTTGTCAGATGCAGAATTTAGGGAGATGGACTGTGTACTATTCTCCAAAAGAAAATTGGGAAGATAAGCTGAGAAGTTTGGTGAGACGCTAGAGATGTGGTATACTATTTTTAGTAATGAACACATCGGACTTTAGACACAAGGAGAACAAAATGGACAATACACTAAAACAGATACAAAAAATTCTGGACCAGGCATGCGACAAACAGCGCAAAGCCTCAAATATGCCAGAGATACCGGTCGTATCTGCACTTGATATAGAAGACAAGGATGCTTTAAATGACAAGCTGGATGCATGCGACACAAATTACTGTTTCTTTTTGAAAGATCAGGAGGATGACTGTATGTCCTGCGCCAATCATTCGTCATTTTACGCTGATGATGAAGACGAGATAGAAAATATGATACAGGAAGACCTCTTCAGCGAAATTGCAAGTACAGTTATTGCAAAATGGCTTGAAAATGCTGCAGAAGGCGATAAAATCATAATCAGGAAGAGTATGCCAGCCAGTGTGACGGGCAAGGTCGCAAGGCTTGTGAATAATGAGACTGTGGTTCAGGATACAGATGAATATCTGCTGGTTCTGGTGGCAACAGACAGGCTTTTTGAATTTATGAAGGCTTTTCCAGTGTAGTTTTATAGAGAAACTTAAAATGAATTGTGCTGCAATTTGTAAATACACATAGATAATCATATATTATGAACTGTTTTTGTTCATGATGTAATGAGTGCAGGCAAGTCAAATAATATATAGGATGCAGGGATGAAATTTACAGAGGAAGAAATAAGAGAAAACGTGATAGTTCCAGCCAGTGTGGAGATGGAGCTTATACGTCTGGTAGAAGAAAAATTAAATCAGTGTGGGGTCTTTTACAGGGTGTATTCCCGTATCAAGAAGGCGTCCTCTTTAGAGCGCAAATATAACGACAAAGAATATGATAATGACAAGAAAATACAGGACTTAATCGGTCTCAGAATTAACCTCTATTTCAAGGACGATTCCGATATCGTAAAGGACATAATGGAGAACCTTTTTGCCTTAGATGGCGAATGGGTAGAAAAACAGGTAGATACCACAAGCTTTGAGCCAATCAAACTGAATGGTGTGTTCAGGCTGCCGGAGTATCTGTGTACCAAAATCAGCCCTGCCACTTGGAATATGGCTATAGACAAGACCTTTGAAATCCAGTTAAAGACCATGTTTTTCGAGGGCTGGCATGAGGTTGAGCATGACATGCGTTACAAGAACAAGCAGCTGTGGTCCCGCTATGAGTCATATTCCAGACGCTTTAACAGTATTGTGGCAACCCTTGAGCTCTGCGACAATGCCATGATAGATTTATTAGAGGATTTTGCCTACAAGCTGTACAAAAACAGCGACTGGGAAGGCATGCTCCGTATGCATTTCAGAATCAGGCTGTCAGAGCAGAAGCTCTATGATGAGCTGATACCGGTACTGGCGGATAATGAGAAGCGCATAGGTAAGGCTCTATTTAAATTCAGCAGACGCCAGTTGATTGAGATGCTTTCCGGCTTTTACAGGGATATACCAATCAGTGTAAATATGATTGTGTCTCTGATTAATGACAGGGTGCTGCAGGATCCACAGGTAAAGGAAATATGCAGAAAGCACAGGGTTTATCATGATGGTGTGTCAGAGGCGGCTGGTGAGAAGTCCAAAAGAAACCTAAAGAAAATGACTGCTTATCCTGTATACAACAACAGAGTTACAATAGATTATGCCAATGACAATAAAAAGCATACCTTTGAGAAAGCAGCAAAAATCATATATTTCTGGGTAAGGGACAAGTTCAATCCTGTGTTTGGCAATATTCCAAAGGATTTGAGCTCTATAGATTTAAAGGATAACGGATATTCTGTGAAGGTGGACTACAAAGAGGAATCCATTAAAATAGATACTCTCCACATAGATGATGATGTGGCGGGCAGAATGTGGAATACCCGTGCCTGCCTCTATATAGATGGGGACATAATAAGGCTTGAAGTGAGCACCTTTCTTAATGATATAAGTGAGATAACAGATGATGAACGTGTAAATAATTTCAGCGGTCCATCATTCTACTCAAGAATATGCAATGATGATGAAATCAGGGTGCGCGATGTCCAGAAATTCAAGGACTATGCTAAGATAATAAAGGGAGATAAGAATCCGGAGAATGCTTTATATGAGCTGATTCTGAATCCAAACAGATTTGCTCCTGTTGTACTTATTGTATACAAGAGCGAAAATAGTGATGATTTTGACAAGTCATGGCTTGGAAACTATTGGAGCAGCAATCTGGCAAGATGGGTGAGGTATTATGCACATGTGTACGAGAGTGACATCCGTGATGCTTCAAAGCTGTCAGGAATACTTGAGGGCGAAACTATGTTAAAGGAGGGAGTATATCTTTTCTTTCAGATGGATGAGCCGGGAATGGTAGAGTATTACAGCAAGGAGGACATCATAGGCTGGCGTCAGGTGCCGGGTGAAAATGGTGTGACTTTAAGTAAATCGACAGAGGGCTGCGATGCCTTCATGAATGATTTGGTCAGAAAGATTAAAAAGAATAATATAAAATAGATCTGAGGTAAGTAAAATGACAGCGCAGCAAAAAGGCATTATATATACAGCTCTTTCGGCAGTATGCTTCGCTACAGGTGGATTGTTAATTAAATTAAATACATGGTCATCCTTTACTATAAATGGAATGCGGTCTATTGTGGCATTTTTCATATTTCTGCTATATATGAAGCTCACAAAGCACAGGTTCAGGTTTAACAGCAAGGTGCTTTTAGGTGTAATTGCAAACAGCATGATGGGATTGACCTTTGTCATGGCAAATAAGATGACGACAGCGGCAAATGCTATAGTATTGCAGTTTACCCTGCCAATATATATAATGCTTCTCATGTGGATATTTCAGAAGAAAAAGCCTGACAGGGTTTCCTTTATGTCAGGTGTGATTTCATTAGTTGGAATTATGTTTTTCTTTTTTGACAGCTTATCTGCAGGAGGAATGATAGGAAATATACTGGCTCTTATATCGGGATTTTTCTATGCTGTGGTGTTTTTAATCAAGCAGATTCCAGAGGCAGATTTTGAGTCATCAGCCCTTATATCCTTTGCTTTGAATTTTGTGATAGGCATACCTTTTTATATGCAGGAGACAAACTGGGGAATGACAAACCTTACTACAGGCTTGCTGCAGGGAATCGTGCAGATCGGTCTGGCATATATATTTCTCAATATGGCACTGGACAAGGTACCGCCGGTGGGAGCATCACTTATCTCCATGATAGAGCCAATATTAAATCCAACACTTGTAGCCATATTTTATGGTGAAAAAATGGGCAGGATGAGCCTGATTGGAGCAGTGATTGTACTGGCATCAGCCTTGTTCTATAATTTAAGAGGTACGAAAGAATAGATTTTGGAGGTTTTTATTAATGAATATTGAAGCCATAAGAGAAAAAATTCTGAATACACGTTTAACTAATATAGAGGAAATCATCAAATGCTGTGATGAAGCCTATGAGCTTGCAAGGGAAGAGGACTGTCACGAGCTGCTGGGTTTTATATATTTTTACAAGGGAGAAGCCTATTATCTGGACAATGATATAAAGTCCATGTTTGAGTGTATGAACAAGGCTATACCTTACCTAGGAGAGACAGACCAATGGGCTCTTTTGACCAGAGCCTACACTATAATGGCTATTACCTCCATAAACAAGGGTAATCCGCCTGTGGCAGTTGATTATTATATGGAGGCACTGGACTGCGCAAAGAAGCATAATCTGCACATTAATGAGTGCAGCATACATATAAATCTGGGCTATTTGTATATGCAGAGTGAGATTTATAAGGAGGCTGACGAGCAGTTTGCGGCCGCCTATGATATTTATCAGAGGCTTCCAGACAAAGGAAATAAGCGTAGCCGGCTTGTAATGATTTACAACAATCAGGCAATGTGCTGCATGCTGCAGGGCAGGATGGACTGTGCCAGAGATTATGTGGAGCGTCTGAATAAGCAGTGCAGGCCTTACTTCAATGATATGGATTATGTATATGTGGGCTGCATGGAGGCCAGATATTATCATTATTGTGGAGACACAGAAAAAAGGGATGAGACTATACAGGACATCATACGCAGGCTGCAGAATCCAGATGGTTTTAACGGACCATTTCCTATACTGGATGTATTTGATGACATCCTGTCACTGTGTCACCTTGCCCTTGATATAGGTGAGGATGATGTGTGTATTAAGCTTGCTAAGCTTATAGAGCCAGCTATAGAAAACACTGATATTATAAATATGGAGAGGCAGTTTCTCGCCTTAAAGATACGCTACTATAAGATGCATCATGATATGGAAAAATACCGTCAGGCATCTACCCAGTTCTATGAGGTCCTTATGGTTATGGATGAAGAGGACAAGCAAATGATTGCCAACATGATAAGGAATAGAACCGCATTAGAGCAGGTGAAGGCTCAGAATGCACTTCTTACGGAAAAATCAGAGACGGATGCCCTGACAGGCTTAGCTAACAGATACCGGCTGGCAGATTATTCACAACAGATGATGGATGACTGTCTGCGTGATAAGGTTCCCTATGGAATCGAGATTCTGGATATAGATTATTTCAAGGAATACAATGATAACTACGGACATAATGCAGGAGACAACTGTATCATACAGGTGGCGGCGGTGCTAAGTGATATGCAGTGTGAGAGTATATTCTGCGCCAGATATGGTGGCGATGAGTTTATTGTCATATACAAGGGGCTGTCAAGAGCAGAGATAATTGAAAAGGCTAAAAGGCTGAAGCAAAATATAGTAGATTTAAAGCTGAAGCATGAATATTCGAAATGCTCACCGATTGTGACCATTTCCCAGGGAATATGTGTTACAGTTCCAACTGGACCAAATAAAAGCTGGGACTTCCTGCATGAGGCTGACAACTGTCTATACTGTGTAAAACGTCATAATCGTAATGGAATCTGCGTCGGAGATGCCAAGGAGATGGAATTGATAGAATAAAGTCAGATAATAAATTTTCGGAGGATTATATGTCGAAAATAAAATTGATTGCCAGTGATCTGGATGGGACATTATTGTTAAATGGGGCACAGAGCTGTGACCCTGAGCTTTTTCCCCTGATAGACGAGCTGACAAAAAAGGGTGTATATTTTGTGGCGGCAAGCGGCAGACAGTACCACAGCCTGCAGCGTTTGTTCGCACCGGTAAAGGAGAAAATCACATATTTGTGTGAAAATGGTTCCTTGGTAATGCATATGAATCAGGTGCAGGTAAAGACTCATATTGAGGATAGTCTGGCACTGGATATATGCCATAGGATCTTAGACCATCCGGATTGTGAGATTGTAATATCTGGAGAGAGAACCTGCTATCTGATACCTAAAAACCCGGGCTTTGTGGCGCATGTAAGAGATGTGGTGGGCAATCATGTGACAGTGATTGATTCACCAGAGCGGATAGAAGAGGAAATCATAAAGATATCTTATTTTGCAGTGCCTGAAAAGCAAAAGGACGCAACTGAGCAGTTTTTTGATGAGTTTGCAGGGGCTGACTGCCAGATAACCGTATCAGGTAACAGCTGGGTGGATTTTGTGGCAAAGGGAACAGGTAAGGGAGAAGCCCTTGAGAAGCTTGGCAGGAGATTTGGAATCCGTGCTGAGGAGATGGCTGCTTTTGGAGATAATGAAAATGACAGGACAATGCTTTCATATGTGGGACATCCATATCTGATGGAAAATTGTAATCCCACTATGGAGGATATTTCTGCGAAGCGCTGCAGGAAGGTAGAGGAGTCATTAAGAGAGATTTTAAGGGAACTGTAGTAACTGTAATTACGATGAGGGCATGGGGTATGGATACAAAAGACATTTTAAATGAGATAGAGGAAATACAGAAACGACCTGTTGATGAGCAGATTGATTTTTACAAAAAGGCTCTGCAAAGGGATGAGGAAAAAACGGAGAGCAGAATATATCTATATTATAATTATGCCGTTCTTATGTACCATTATGGTGATTTCAGAAAAGCAATGGAGATTCTTGAGCCTTTTTTGATGGATTATCAGAGCTATCCCTACATATCAAAGATGATATCCTGCTTTAATCTGATGGGGGTTGCTACCCACTGCGAGAAGGAATATGCTGTCTCCCGTTATTATTATTCTGTTGCGCTTAAAATAGCACAGGATAATGAGGATATATATTACTATCCATATGAATACAATAATATTGCAATTACATATATTGCTGAAAAAAACTATGACATGGCATATGAATATCTTGAACTTGCCGAAAAGCATATTTCAAATAGTACATCAGATATGGGGGCTTATGTATACATCAACAAGACGCTCCTCTACATGAGGATGGATTTGCTGGAGGACGCAGTAGAAGCCTATGAGACCTCTATCACAAAATACCATGCCGACAGCATCATACCAAATGATGCGCATTTATGTGCGGCAATGCTGTCATACAAGCTGGGAGAGATGGACAGGTATGAGATATACAAGGCACAGATTCTCTCAAGAATGGATGAGATGTACACGGCAGAATTTATAGATTCCTGCAGAGATTTGTTTGACTGTGGAATGGATTTGGGGGATGATGAGCTTATAAACAGCATACTTAGTGCCATGGATAAGCATATAGCAGAACACCCTAATGAGATAAAGGTTGGAATCACAGGAGCAGAATTTAAGTACAACTATGCCTGTAAGCGGGGGGATACAGTGGCTATGCTGGAAGCCCTGGAGCAGGAAAACCACTACAAGGATCTGCTTATCCGGCAGTCAGAGCAAAACCATGTGAAGTCGCTTCAGGAATCAATGGAAATAAATAAGCAGCTTCGAAAGGCAATTGCCAGCAAGGAAAAGGCTGCCGCTGCAAAATCACAGTTTCTGGCAAATATGTCTCATGATATCAGAACCCCTATAAATGGAATCATGGGAATGCTTGAGATAATCCGGAAGACAAAAGGCAATCAGGATAAGGAAGAAGAATGTCTGGATAAGATAGAAGTATCGTCAAAACTGCTTTTATCTCTGGTAAATGATGTCCTCGACATGGCAAAGCTTGATACAGACGCAGTTGTGCTGAGTCATGAGCCATTTAATCTGGATAGAATCTGTAATGAGACAGTGGAAGCGGTGTCATTTCAGGCAGAGGAAGCAGGGCTTGAGGTCACAGGTGAGCATGATGACTACACTGGAATAAACATTCTGGGAAGCCCTCTGCACTTAAAGAAGATTCTTATAAATCTGTTCAGCAACAGTGTGAAATATAATAAGCCAAATGGAAAAATCCACATGAGCATGAAAACGCTTGAGCAGACAGAGGATACCATAACCTGCGAGTTTAAAATCAGGGATACAGGTGTTGGCATGTCTCAGGAATTTGTAGAAAAGAAGCTTTTTCATCCTTTTGTACAGGCTGATACATCATCCAGGTCAAATTATACGGGAACCGGACTGGGAATGTCTATTGTCAAACAGCTTGTAGATAAAATGGGTGGAACAATAAGTGTAGAAAGCGAACTGGGCGAGGGAAGCTGCTTCACAGTCGTGATTCCATTTGAAATTGACCATGAGGCAAGCCTTAAGCAGTCAGAGGAAGTCGAAAATGCAGATATCAGCGGACTCAATATCATGGTGGCAGAGGATAATGAGCTGAATATGGAGATAATTGAGTTCCTCCTTACAGAGCAGGGAGCCCATGTAGAAAAGGTGCAGAATGGACAGGAAGCACTGGATAAATTTGAGGGTTCAGAGGCAGGCACATATGATGTAATCCTCATGGATTTAATGATGCCTGTGATGGATGGCATATCTGCAACAAAAGCCATAAGAGCTTCAAAGCATGCGGAGGCAGAGACAATTCCTATCATAGCCATGACTGCAAATGCTTTCTATGAGGATGAAAGAAAATGTCTGGATGCAGGTATGAATGCGCATCTGGCGAAGCCACTAGATATGAAGATGGTTGTCAGTACGATTGCGGAGTGTGTTGGAAAAATTGCAGATTGATTACAGACTTTGAAAACCTGCCAGTGTGGCAGGTTTTTGTTGCCGTGTACACTGAGAAGCTGTCAATGGCTGGTTCGGCTGGGATGACATATATGAGAGAGGTGCATATATCTGTGCGTATAATTTAAGTTATATTTGCAAATTATACAATTATAGAGTATACTTGTACAGAGATGTATTATTAATACGTTTCTATGTAAGTAAATATGGATAATATATTACGATTATACCTCATTCTATTGATGAATAGATATTGACAAAGTATATAGACTACACGGAGAAATCACATGAACGGAACCCAAAACCCTAAGACCGATAATGAAAAGTTCATAGACCTGATAAAACGCCTGCCAGAGTTTACCCACAATTACTTTTATTATGGGGCGTCCAACAAAGCGATTCTGACAAGGCTGTCATATGCCAGAGACATACTGTATTTCTTTGAGTATGCAGTGAACAACTATGAGTATTTTCCAGAGAAAACTGTAAAGGAACTGACTATAGATGATATCCGCCAGATAACTCCATTGGATATAGACAGGTTTCTGTCCTGGATGGATGACCAGAATTTGTCTGAGAAAACAAGGGCGAGGCGTAAGACCTCTGTGTCTGTTTTGTATAATTATCTGATTAACACAGAGCAAAAGCTTGAGTTTAATCCTGTTTCCGGGGCGCAGAAGGTTGAGGTGTCACAGAGTGAATTTGTCATTTATCTGAACCGGTCTGAGCAGGAGCAATTATTAAATTGTATACAATCTGGAGCAGGGCTTACACCAAGACAGCTTATGTATCATGAGAAGTATAAAAAACGTGATTTGGCAATTGTTTTCTTGTTTTTAGACACAGGACTTAGAATCTCGGAGCTTCATTCACTCAATGTCAGGGATGTGGTGATTTTTGAGGACAGCATGCATCCGGAAAATAACGAGTGCTATGTCGTGACGCTTAGGAAGGGACATAAAAAGGCAAAGACGCCGTCCAAAGTGTTTTTTTCTGATGAGGCAAGGGAATATATCAGGGATTATCTGGAATCGAGGGAGCTTGCAGGCGAGAAATTCACGGATAATACTCCCCTCTTCACCACTATTGATGGGGACAGGCTATCTATTCGTGAAATCCAGCAGATGTTAAAAAAATACGTCAAGGCATCCATAGGCCGCAGTGATATAAGCGTACATAAGCTGAGGTCCAGCTTTGCCATGGAATTTTATAAAGCCCAGCATAATATACTGGTGCTGCAACAGCGGATGGGGCATAAATCCATGACTGCCACCAATATATATGCAAGGGCTAGTGAAAAAGAGGATGAGGTTAGGAATTCGAGGAATTGGAGATAAAAATATAATCAAATATTTTTATTTAGCCTTTCCATTGCGTTATCTAAAGATATTGGTTCGGCACCATTTTCAACTTCGGTTTCGGCATCAAAAATAGCCTGATCAATTTTATTAATCTGAGCAAATCGCTCATAATATTCTGAGCTCATTACTACTAAATCACTGTAACCATTTTTGGTGATAAAAATAGGTTCCTGTTTTCTGTGAGCTAACTCGGAAATTTCACTTGTATTTCTTAAGTCTCTAATTGGCATAATTGTTGGCATAATTGCACCTCACTTTCTTGTGCTATAATTGTAGCATAATTATGACGCGGAGTAAATCATAATTATTATCTTGTTACTCCTCTAATCAATCCATTCTCATCAAATTCAATTGGTGCAATGCAGGCACGCCGCTTGTATTTTCCCTTAGTGCTGGCATGGAAAAATACATACCATTTTCCATTGAATTCTTCAATGCTGCCATGATTATTCCAGCTTTGAGGATTAAAGTAAATGTTGTCTACAATGATTCCCTGATAAGCAAATGGACCAAGCGGTGATTTTGATGTCGCATATCCAAGACTTGTAGGCTTTCCATTTACTATATCTGCAAATACATAATAATATATATCATTTCGCTTACGCATGGAGCTTCCTTCATGAAAATGATGTTTCTTCTCTGTCAAAATGCCCTTAACAATTGAACTTTCGTCAATACTTTTCATATCTGGGTTAAGTTTAGCCCCAAAAGAGGAAAATTGTCCCCAGTAATAATAGGCCTGTCCGTCATCATCAACAAAAACAGCCGGGTCAATTCCTGAAATAGGAAGTCTAACTGATTGCTTAAAAGGACCAACTGGCGAATCGGATTCTGCAACGCCTTCTGAACCATCTGACAGACAAAAATATAGGTAATATGTTCCATTTTTACAAATACAGTCTGGTGCATATAATAGTTTATTTTTTTGCTGACTGATTAAATTTTTCTTTAAAATCTTTAAAAATATTTTAAAAGGAATCAGTTTCGCAGCTTTGGGAATAAACATAGAAATTGACGCTGGAATCTCCTCATAGGATTTTGCTGTATTGACAAATTCAGGCAGATGCACCTCTTTTGCCCAAGGTACATCTTCTATCGAAAAGCTCACGTCGCTTTCTTCCCACTTCTCTAAATCACTGGAGAATATTACCTTATATTTATCTGAGCACCACTTTCTTTTATGCTCATCTAAGCTTCCGTAGAGATATATTTTTCCATCTGGCATAACATGTGCCTCGCCATCTGGAATATTAGATTTTATATCTATAAAATGCATATTATATTTTCTCCGTTTTCTTATAATTGCCTCATAAAAAAATCAAGCATTTTATTATTTGTAATTTTGCTTTGTTCCCAATCCCAGTTTGATACATGAAATACATGCCCTAACTGTTTTCCATCTTGCTTTTTCCAAATAAATGCTTCAAAATCACTTTGGTTTTCAGTCAATAATTGGATTAGTTTTTCAGTATGATAGTATAAAAAATCATTTTCAGAACCAATTACAAAAATTGGCGGTAGTTTGCATCCTGCTAAAGCCTCGGATATATTCATATAATTAGCCCATGAAGCCTGCTCTCCTTCGCTGCCTAAAAGCATTCTTCTCATATCACGATCAATACCTTTTTCCAAAATCCCAAATGGGTAGTATGGAGAAATTGATGTAACACAGTTACTAATGCCCACCGCACGAAAATTAAGAGGACAAGCAGGTAAATGATATTTGTCTCTTAAATTTTCATTTTCAGATGCACATAAAGATAGCATCGTCAAGTGTGCCCCGGCTGAATCTCCAGTAATGAAACATTTTTCAACATCCAAATCATAAGACGAAGAATTCTGTTTTATCCAGAAAAATGCTGAATAAATGTCTTGCAGCATACCCGATAAATCAGTTTGCGGTAAAAGCCTATAAGCGATATTGACTACTGCAAAATTTTTGCTGGACAAATATTCACAATAATTTCTGTTTAATATGATATCACCATACATATGTCCACCACCATGAATATCCAGAATAACTGGTAATAAGCTTCCTTTCTGATGAGAGGCGGGATAAACAATGTTTAGTAAATGGAGAGGCTCTGCGTCACCACAATAGTTAATGTTGGAAGACGTAGTAACACCTGACACACGCGCTTGTGTTGCAAATCTTTTTTCATCTGTCTTTTTTGCATTTTTCCATATAGTGTTTAACAGCATAAATAATCAGTCTCCTTTACACAATTTTCATCGCAACGTAAAATCGCTATATATTATGTTGCAATCACTTTTGTCGCCAATGTCCTTTTTGGACATAAATTTTTTCGCAGTGTAACAGACTTTCCCCATCCTTTTTGTTTTTATATGTAAATCTCGATTGTTTAAAATAGCATCACAAAGCCAGATTGCTCCATCAACCATATTTTTATCTGCATATCCTATTTTTTGTGGCATACCATGGCAAAGCAGAACCTTGTCATATTTCCCATCTGTCTGTTCTTTTAGTTCAAGCATTGCTCTTTTATATTCACTGACCGGCAAAGAATAGGTATCAAAGAGATATGTACCATTATTTGCAGCATCACCTGTCAGGAGAAGCCTTGCATTTTTGAATAATACAGTTATGCAGCCAGCAGTATGCCCTGCTCCAGCACAAATCTCCAAACTTTCATTTCCAAGGTCAAACACGTCTCCAACATTTAAAGGCTTAAATCTTGAAAGGTCCGCTGGTTCGTGCCATTCCAAGTCAGATGTTTTTTTGAATAAATATTTAATTCCTGCAAACATTAATTTTACAGAATCAAAATATTTAAAACGGAAAGCTTTTAAGCTATGCTGTTTGTATATATCAAAATCTGCATAGTTCATATAAATATTGATATTTTTATCAAAGGTGCCGCTTCCCATTGCATGATCCACATGCCCATGTGTGATAATAACTTCCAGTGGTTTATCTGTTATACTGCGTACAAATCTATATATATTTCCGAGTCCCACACCAGTATCAATAAGAACAGCTTTTTGACTGCCTTCAACTAAATACATTTTTGTTCCACATAAATCTTCAATTTGGGTGATATAATCATTAACTGCCAATTTCTTAAAATATTCCATAGATAGCTCCTTAAAAATGATATATTCCTGCTTCAAGCTCCTGTTCGTCCAGCCCGTCGATAACAAGAGTTGCTGTAGTATTTGCGGGAACTGCAATCTCATATTTGAAATCTCCATCCGCTTTCTTTTTCCAACCACAGCTTACTCTTCCATACACACTGTCATAGCTCATGCCTGCATATGTAAAATGTCCACCAGGCTTTGGAGCAATTATAAAATGGTTCTCTCTATCCATCTTTATTCCACACATACTGTCAAATACCCATTCACAGACAGCGCCCTTGGAATAATGATTTAAAGACGCAATACCACCACCATTTCCATTGTCGGAGTTAGGACCTTCCCAATCCTCCCAAATAGTTGTTGCACCAGCCTTTGGCATACAGAGCCAGCCAGGTTTTTCTTCATTCTCCAGAAGCTTATATGCATATTCTATATTTATATCTGCCAGGACATACAGGATGAATGGAGTAGACAAAAATCCTGTTCCAACTCGCCAGTTATAATGTTCTAATGCTTTTATAAGGCGCATTTTTGCATAATTTGTGTCTTTTTCATCAAGTAAGGTCATATACAGAGGGCGCACAAGCCTTGCCTGCCTGTCTGTATCCAGACTGTATTTAGGAAGCTTTATGAGCTTCTGATAAGTCTTTTTCGCACCATCTCTGTATTCCATATATACTTGAATATCTGTTTTCTTTCCAAGTTCATCTGCAATTTCAACCATACATCCCATAACATATGACAGATAGGCGGTGGCCTCCTCCGGGCGTGAAGTCATAAAATCTTTATAGCTCATTGCATGCACATCTTCCGGCTCTGCCCATTCTCCATAATGCTGCCCTATATTATATAAATATTTTGAGTCAGCCTTCGACAGACCTGTCTTTTCTGATATGATAAATTGTGTTTTGCCTGTACGATTTATCATATATTTGGCATAGCGTTTCATATTGTCATAGTATTTGTCTATGACTCTTCTGTCACCATATTTCTTCCATAATCTGTATGGAATCAAAATACCGGCGTCAGACCAGCCCACTGAGCCATTCATAGTTCGCATATATGTATCTGTGCCTCCCTCCGGTGCAATCTGTGGGAAGTTACCATCCTCCCCCTGCCAGTCACAGAGGTCATTCTCGTACTTGAGGGCAAATGGGGCATAATTTACCATATAAGATGCTGTATTTACAAAAATCTGCGCATCTCCAGACCAGCCGTGTCTCTCTCTGGTCGGACAGTCTGTTGGCAGGTCTGCTGAATTGTTTTTTAGTGACCACAGAGTGTTTTGTACGAATTTATTTAAAAGCTTATTTGAACTGTCAAAGCTGAACGTAGTCTCAAAGTCAGAATACACAGCTATTGCGGTAAACGCAGATGCTTCAATATCCATATCCGCTTCCACTTCAATATATTGGTAGCCAAAAATTGCAAATCTGGTCTTATATTCATTTATTCCATCCTTACAAAAATATTCAATCTGCTGTAAGGGTGTCTTAAGTTCTTTTTTCACACACTGGATGTTTTTCTGGGTAAACTCCCCATTCTTCATCAGCTCACCAAAGCGCAGGAATATCCGCTGTCCAGCCTTTGCATTCACAGTAAATGCAACAATTCCTGCTATATTCTGCCCAAAATCCAAGACCTTTTTACCAGAAGGTGTAATTATGAGCTTAGGATTGGTCAATTTTTCCTGCTCAACTAATGGGAAGTTATTTGAAGCACATGGAATTACATTGTGTTTTGTAAGCTTTACCGATTTCCAGTCAGTGCCAGACATACCATCTCTTCTGGCATCATATATTTCACCATCTTTATTGTCGGCAAAGCGAATTGGTCCCTCATTAGTCCACTCAAATGTATCATCTGTTGCAATAATATCAACAGTTCCATCATCATACGCAATTTCAATTTGAGCAAGTAACTTTGTTTCTGTGCCATAATAATTTTTCATAGCCCAGGCTCCCACAGAGCCACGATACCAGCCATCCGCCAGCATAAATGTAAGTTCATTGTCACCAGTCCTGACCAAATCACTTATGTCAACAGTCTGATACTGAACACGCTTCCTGTAGTCTGTGATTCCCGGAGCCAGAATAAAATCTCCTATCTTTTTGCCATTAAGCTGTCCCTCATAAACACCACAGGCTGTCATATAGGCTCTTGCCCTTACAACTTTTGTTCCTGACTTTGTAGAAAAATGTTTGCGAAAGCAGTCTACCGGGTAACGCTCTTTTTTCTTTGGCACATAGTTACCTGTAATCCATTTTGCCTTCCAATCATTTTGATGTAAAAGTCCTATTTCAAAATGTGCCTCATCACTTGTCTCTGCCAGACCACTTTCATCCCATACAGTAACTCGCCAGTTTACAATTGTGCGGCTTTTTAAGTCCTCAGCACCCCACTCTATCAGGTGCATTTGTGATGACTCCACTTTTCCAGAATCCCACAGCGTATTTCCGTGCTCATCGGTTGCAACAAGCTGATATGCACTCTGCCTTATTCCGCTGTCAAAATTCCAGCTAAAACGTGGACGTACAATATCTATTCCTATCGGGTCAGTCAAATATTCAACCTTTAAATTTTTTGCTTTCATAATATCTTACCTGCCTTCACATAAAATCTCATACAAATCTATTTTCGCCCTCGGAATCCACCATTCCAGATATCCCGTTATTAAAAAATTCAATTTCAAGCAAATCGCACATTGTGTCTCCAATAGTTTGTAAGTACAATGCATGTTTGCCGTGTCCCTCAAATACAAGTGATGCCTCAGACCACTTATCACACTGCTTAAGGTGCATTTCTCCAACCAGTCTATCATCTAAAAATACTTTAAGTTTTCCACCTCCACGATAAAATACTGTCAGAGATGTCTTTCCCTTAAATAAAAAATATTTATAGCCTATCACAGTATCGTCGCACATATCTGCTACAAAGCGCTCATTATTACAAGCTGTTACATATGGCATGCGGTTGTTATTTTTCCCAACAATCAGCGTATGTCCTGATTTTCTGGTTTTTACATTATATAGATTGCAGCATATTGCTGCTGGATATTTCCCTTGCGCAATAAGAGGTGAGCCATTCATCCCCTGACTTGTCATCTCTACCTGCTGAATATTTCCATCTGACATGATTTCGATTGTTTCTGCACATCCCTGCCTGCTGTAACATGTTTTATTTGTATGCCTGTGATAAAAAATGTACCACTGTCCCTTTACACATACCAGACTTCCATGGTTATTTCCGGTCATTGCCAGCTTTTCTTCCTGAGCTCTCCCCTTATAACCAATATCTCCATTTGATACAATTACACCGCGATATGTAAAATCTCTATCGGGATATTTACTTGTGGCATAACACAATTCGTGATTTACCTGAGAGGAATAAATATAATAATATGTATCACCTATTTTCCTCATGGAGCTGGCCTCAAAAAAAGCATGACCTTCCCATTGGGTGCCAATCGCATCAAACTGTCCTGGTGCAAGTCTTTTAGGTTCTCCTATAACAGTCAGCATATCATCGGCAAGCTGTACCACATTGCCTCCTTCGATTCCATATGGTTCCCGTTTTATCTGAGTTTTATCTTTTTCAAACAACTTTGGTTCCACAAAATGCTTACACACAAATGATGTAACACCATTGAGTACTCTAGGAACTTTTTGCACTCCAGTTCCTATTGCCCATCCATAATAAAGGTAGATTTCACCATCATCATTTAAAAGCCCAGGATCAAAGGTGATACATCTGTCGAAAGTAGAGCCATCTGGATTCCTGACTTCTCCGTAATACTCATATTTTCCTGCAGGAGTGTCACAAACGGCGACATGAATAGCTCCAGTAAAATGCCCTCCACTCATTGCATAATATAGGTAATATCTGCCATCATTACCCCTGACTACATCAGGGGCATACATATATTTATCTTTTTCGTTTCGTCCTGGATCCTGGTCTGCTCTGTAAATAATTCCTTCGCTACGCCAGTCTGACAAGTCATTTATTGGTGCTGAAAAGCACTCATAGTCCAACACACAAAACTCAGTTCCATTTTCTGCATCATGAGAACCATATACATATAATCGGTCTCCAAATACATGAGGTTCGCCATCTGGAATATAGGTATCTAATGGTAGATAGGGATTATATATCTGCTTTTTCATACTTTTCTCCATAAATTGATATATGCGCATTACTCTGTTATCATTTGCTTCCTAATTCGTCTATCATACGGACAACTCTGCTTGCATTGACTTCTAACTGCGCTCTTGTTACCCTTCCTGATTTTACAGCATCCATTAATAGATTATAGTCGGTTTTTCCACCTGGCATGAACAAATCTCCTCCTGCCATGGCTACTTCCGGTGGCAGAGCATTTCTGTATACAGACTTACTGCTTGTCATCATTGCAATTACCCAGTCAGTCATAACGATTCCGCTGAAACCATATTCACTTCTAAGAATATCTTCGATTAGCCCTCTATGCTCTGAGGTATGGGTTCCGTTCAAGAGATTGTAACTTGTCATAACCGCTCTTGGATTTGATTTACGCACACATATCCCAAAACCTCTCAGATAGATTTCTCTCATAGCACGTTCGCTTACCTGGCTGTTATTACAATATCGGTTTGTCTCAGCATTATTTGCTGCATAATGCTTGATGGTAACTGCACAGCCTTTATGAGACTGCACCCCTTCAGTAATGGCAGCAGCTGTAAGACCTGATACCAGAGGATCCTCTGAATAATACTCAAAATTTCTGCCACAGAGAATGCTTCTGTGGATATTAAGAGCTGGTGCAAGCCAGAGGTTAATTCCTATTCTCTCCATCTCATCTCCTACAAGACTGCCAAATTCTTTTGCCAGCTTTATATTAAAGCTTTGTGCGATTGCTGTTCCAATAGGAATCATAGTGGCTATCTGTTCTTCAACTTTTGCATTTTTTGGTGGCTTCTTTGGACCTGCTACCTTTAATGCCAGAAACCTCACAAGCGGACTCATGCAATCCAGCATACTTTCCGGGATAGATCCTGTTTCTGACGCATCATGAAGGCCCTTATCATCTCTGTAAAATGCTTTAGATACACGGATTCCGGCAGGCCCATCTGCCATAATTAATGGTTTTATTCCCTTGGATTCCAATACAGATGTGGTTTCACCAGCTGCTCCCATAACGTGGCTTGCCGCATTTCCAATGATACTAAATCCTTTTGCATTTGGATCAAATCCACCAATTCCAAGATAAGCAAGCTCCTCATCAGAAAGCTTTTTAACCCGCTCATCAAGCTCAGCAGCCTTGTCGTATTCTACTGGTTTTTGCATGATTTCATAGGCAGACAATAAAATCCGTGTCGCTTCTGGCGGAATTTCTTCGTGTGTTTTCTTATTTGATTTCAAATCAGAAAAATCAGGCTTTCCAAGACAATTCTTAACTTTAAGAACTTCAATAGTTTCATCCAAGGTCACAACAGCTGCAATTTTTGTAGAAGCAGAGCTGTTGCCAACACGCATAAGGTAATCTCCTTTTTCAAGTATATAAGCCTGCCTATTTTCATCATAAGATGCAAAATCTGATAATCTGAAGCCTATGCTTATGCACTCAGTCGAACCCGGCTTAAGCAAGGATGTTTTGGCATAACCTACCAAATCCTGATACGGCTGGTCTAATTGAACTTCGGGTTTTGATACATATACCTGTACAACCTCTTTGCCGGCATACATTCCTGTATTTTTCACTTGCACATCAATTGTTATTTCATCGTTTACATTGTTGACTGATATGGTCTTATTTTCAAATTCTGTATAAGAAAGTCCAAAGCCAAATGGAAAGAGAGCCTTTTTCCCAAAACTGTCAAAGTAGCGATATCCCACATAGATACCTTCCCTATATCTTGTTTCATTCCAGTCACCAAAGCTTCCTTCCGTGCAGTAATCTTCCCAGCTGGTCCATGTAGTAGACAGCTTACCGGATGGATTTTGTTTTCCAATAATAATATCTGCAAGGATTCTTCCATTGTCCATTCCAAGCTGCGAAAGGATAAGTATATTCCCAACTTCTTGTACAGGGGTCAAATCAATAACACCGCCTACATTCAAAACCAGCATAAATCTCTCATACATCTCATTTAAAGCAAGAATATCACGAATTTCTGATTTGTTGAGCTTTACATCTCCCTCTATTGGCTTCCGGTCACTTCCTTCTCCTGAAATACGGCTTACCACATAGATAGCAGTGTCCCCTTTTTGTGAGAGTGGGATATTGTGTTCAGGCTCCAGCATACTTTTTCCCATGGAATACATAATTATATTCTCGTGTGCCTGCTTTGCCTCTTTTTTGAGCTGGATAAAAAAGTCTTTTTTTGCCTCTGCTCTCACATGGTCATAAGCATTCAGCCAGTCTTTTGTAATAATTTCAAAGCCATTTTTTTCCAAACCTTCTTCAATTGTATATGAAAATCTGGTATTTACCTCTCCAGAGCCGGTACCACCTTTGATGGTATAGCGGACTCCAGAACCATAGGCTGCAATTTTTCTTGCTTTCTTCAAGGGAAATTTGCCATCTTTTTTCAGAAGGACTGTACACTCTCCCGCATTATCTAACACATAATTTAAATGGTCGATTTCATATTGCTGCATATTAAATCCTGCCTCCATAACATTAATCTATTTAGCTTTTCTGGCTGCAATCTCTTCTCTCATTGCAGGGAGCTTTGCTTCAAGGTCAAACCGTAAAATAATCACAAACATAATAATGAAAAGAATTAATGGAATATAAATTCCAAAAGTATATACAGCCTGTTTTACTGCTTCAGATACAACAGTTGCTTTGCCATCGTAGCTTGCAGCTGCAAGACACCAGCCTACGATTGAGCCACCCACACCAGAACCAATTTTTCCACCAAATCCACTGGCAGCCTGACTTGTTCCAATCATTCTTTTTCCATACTTATACTCATTGTAATCAATCGCCATAGCAGTCAAAACTCCAAGCAGACACATCATAGGAATTGTTGCAAAAGATGCTACACAACCCATAATTGTATTAAACCAGAAGTCTGTAGGATTAAATATACGAATGGCTGTTGCAATCATTCCAAGGAAAAAGCACACTTTAAGAGTTTTTGTAACACCAAGATTTTTAATCATTGGTCCGACTGCAATAAATCCAAGCAGGGTAGGTATCATTCCCACGGCTCCCAGAATTCCAACCAGATTATCGTTTCCGTAGATAAGCTTACAATAATAATTTCCAGAGGCTCCGCTTATACCATAGGATATATTTGCTAAAACACCTAAAATAAGAATCATAACCCAGTACTTGTTATGGAAAAGATTTCCAACAGCTGTCCAAAATGGTACAGGTTCCTCATCCTCATCCTTTTTCTTTTCCTCAGCTGCGGCATCCATTCCACTGGAATCTACAGCTGTTTCTTTTGCTTTTAAGTAGCAGATTAAAAGTGCAAGTAAAAGTACAAGTGCAAATACGAAGCCAAACTTAACCCATGCAGCTTGATCTCCACCCAGCATGTTTGTGACTGGGACTATCGCAATCGCAATAATCATACCTGATACGTAACCAGCTGCAGCGCGCCATATTCCCATATTTCCACGCTCTTCCTGACTATTTGTACGTACAACCTGAAGAGATGTATATGGAATTGCAATTGCAGTATATACAATGGCTGTCAACAGTACATTTGTAATAAACATATATGCCAGCTTTCCTGGCTCAGAAAGCGCAGATGGTACAGTGAATAGCAATACCATGATAATTGCTGCAGGAATTGACATTTTCAAAATCCATGGTCTGTATTTTTCCTTGCCCGGCTTAGTATGGTCTACAATATTTCCCATTATAATGTCTGTAAATGCATCAATAATCTTACAGATAAGAAATACTGTTGCGACAGCTCCCGCTGCCATCCCTACTTTATCTGTGTAAAAATATGTCAGCTGTCCTACAAGACCTGACATTGCATTGAGTGCGAACTGTCCTAATGAATCAGCAAAATAATCGCCTCCACGCATAACTTTTTGAACGCCAAATTTGTCCGTTCCCAGTGGTTTCTTTCCCATTTTTATTCCTCCCGAGTAAAAATACTTTATTTGATATTGACATTGTAGCATTTGCCCGAGTAAAATTATTGTAAATACGTGAAATATATTGTAAATACGTGAATATATTATATGAGGGGCTGCAATATGAAATATACGCCAGAACTTTTTTCCAGATATTTGAACCTATTATATAACTCCACCTACATACCAATGCATTATATAAAGAATGAGCAAATAATAGCCACTTTTCCACAATGGACTTTTCCAGTTAATGACTTGATGGCATATAAAAATGCAGCAGCCATGGCTGATATAGCTTTTGACTACTTTGTCACTGATGATTATCTATATATGGGGATTGTCCGTAATCCTGAAACTGATGATTGTGTTATTGTAGGTCCCATCACTATTGCGCCTATTTCAGATTCTGCAAAAAATAACATTATCCAGCGCTATGCTGACAGTGATGCAATGCGGTCTCAGATTTCTGAGTACTTTGAGCGAACCCCGGTATTTGCGCTGCATAGATTTCTAAATATTATGGCTTTGATAAATACAGTACTAAATGATGAAGTGATGAATATTTCTGAAAAATATGCAGAGGCGAATATAGATTTGAAAACAGAAATAGGTAAAGTTCACTCTGAATCGATGGTTGAAAGAAAAGAAAATGAAGATTATCACGATACATACTACTTTGAGCAGGAATACTATGGCTATGTAGAGAAGGGGGATGTGGAAGGTTTAAGCCAGTTTATGAAGGTTATCCCTCCTTTGACGGAAGGCTCTGTTGGCCCGGATAACATCAGGCAGTCAAAGAACATCTTTATCACTACAATTACCCTTGCCACCAGACATGCCATATCTGGTGGGTTGGATATAGAAACAGCTTACCAGCTGTCCGATACATATATTCAGGAAATGGAGAAAATGTCTGATCCAAGCGCGATTATGCTGCTGGCAAATACTGCTGTTTTTGACTTTACAAAGCGCGTTCTGGAAGCAAAAATTCCTACAGATATGTCGCCTGAAATTTTTCGCTGCATACAGTATATCTCTAACCATGTAAATCAGCCTCTTTCTGTTGAGGCATTGGCAAATGAACTCCACATGGATAGAAGTACACTGTCAAAAAAATTTAAGCGTGAGCTGGGATTTAATATCAGCAGTTTTATAATGCGCCGCAAATTGGAAGAAGCAAAGTCATTGTTGATTTACTCTGATAAAACAGTTAGTGAAATCAGTGAGTATCTTTGCTTCTCCTCTCAGGCATATTTTCAAAACGTATTTAAGAAAAAATATGGTATAACACCCAGAGAGTACCGGTTAAAATAAACGGAATGTATTTTAATTATTTGACACGCTTTTGTTATTAAAGCATAATGTATGTGCTGCAGCAGCGGATGGGGCATAAATCCATGACTGCCACCAATATATATGCAAGAGCTAGTGAAAAAGAGGATGAGGTTAGGAATTCGAGGAATTGGAGATAAAAAATATGCACATAGATTCAAACATAAGAAAATTACTGGAAAACGAAACAAAAATACACACAGGGGAAATACGTTTCCTCTACCAGAAGCTTGACCGCCAGTTTGGCTTAAATGCCGCAAAGGTTCCAATTAATTTTGGCTTCGATGAGGACAGGCTCGGAGCATACACTCCCGGTATTGGGAATGATGAGGAAGAATTTTACTTTTCCCTGCTTTTTATAGGATATTCTGTTGCAAAACCGCTGTCAAAGGCAGACAGGATGGATTTGTACAAGCACGAATACGCTCACTATATGCAGTACAACATGGATATTCCTGACAAATATAACTGGCAGCCGGGAATACATGGAAGTGCATGGAAATACTGCTGTTCTCTGGTGGGAGCGGCTCCGACTCCTTACTATAAAGCGGGCGAAGGGCTTATGAAGCATGACTATGATAAGGTGATTAAGAAAAGGAATATTGCGGATAAGACAATTCCGATTTTCGACCAGTATCAGCGGGAACAGGATTACAGGAAAAAGAGAGACAGTGCTGTCAAATTCAATATTGATGATGAAATCTCACATCCTAAATTTGGAAAAGGCATAATTGAGCAGATTGAGCAATTGGAAGGCTCAGTTAGGCTTCATATCCGCTTTGGAGATGAACTAAAGAAAATCGACCAAAAGTGGCTGTTAAAAAGTAAATAATCTGAGTCTAAAATCACATTTCGTCAAGCTCACGCAAGGCATTGTAATAATTATCAAGCCATGCAGCCTGTGCCTTGGTTTTTTCAGAGTCATCTACTATTTCCTCTGGCCACTCATCGCCTTCTTCAAGTCCCTGCATAATGAGCCATTCATCGGAAACTTCAAATTGCAGGGTCTCGCCCATATCACTTTCGAGAGTGATTAAGTCCATGAGTGGTTCTCCAGGCAGGCGCTCTTCACAGCCGAAATCGGCTTCATCTATACGAAATATTGTCCACATGTATTTCTCCTCTGTTTTGGGTTTGTCGTTGCTAACTTAAGTTGATTTTATCTATAACATTATTTTATATTACTTTATTTTGTATATAGATTATTAAAGCGCATAAGTACTGTATTATTTCAGAGAAATCTCATCAATAAGCTGAAGCTCTTCTTCTGTAAACGGAGCACAGGAAACAGCCTTTACATTGTCCAAAATCTGCTGTGGCTTGGATGCACCAATCAGTACACTTGTGACCTCATCGTTCTGAAGCAGCCAGCCAAGTGCCATATCACAAAGCTTCTCACCTCGCTGAGAGGCCAGATTATTGAGCCTGCGAATCTGGTCTAATCTGTGTCCGTCCAGAGCACTCTCCTTTAAAAATCTGCCATCTGTACGGATACGGCTGTCCTCTGGGATTCCGTTAAGATAGCGGTCGGTGAGCTGTCCCTGAGCAAGAGGACTGAATGTAATTAACCCTTTTTTTAATTTTCCTGTTGTTTCTTTTAAACCATTTTTTTCTATTGTCCTGTCAAAAATAGAGTATCGGTTCTGGTTAATCACGAATGGACAATGCAGGTCATTAAGAATGGCAGAGGCTTTCTTCAATGTCTCACCATCATAATTGGAAAGTCCCACATAAATTGCCTTGCCACTTTGTACAGCACTTGCAAGCGCACCCATTGTCTCCTCAAGCGGAGTATCTGGATCCATTCTGTGATGATAGAAAATATCCACATAATCAAGTCCCATTCGCTTTAAGCTCTGGTCAAGGCTGGCAAGAAGGTATTTGCGGCTTCCCCAGTTGCCATAAGGTCCTTCCCACATGTCATAACCAGCCTTGGTCGTAATAATCAGTTCGTCACGATATGCACCCAGGTCTTCTTTCAAAATCCGTCCGAAGTTTTTTTCGGCACTGCCAGGCTCCGGACCATAGTTATTTGCCAGGTCAAATTGGGTAATTCCATTATCGAAAGCTGTAAGACAGAGATTTTTCATGTTCTCAAAGCTTGAAGTGTCACCAAAATTATGCCATAACCCCAGTGATACTTTTGGAAGCATCAAGCCACTGTTTCCACAGCGCTTATACTCCATAGATGAGTATCTTTCTTTTGACGCTGTATACATATTTATTACCTCCCAGATATTGTTATATTTCTTCTCTACATATGTTTAATTTTAGTCGATAATTTGAATAAAGGCAATAATATGTAAAATAAACATAAAATCTCTTATTTTTCATATAGAAACTCTTCTGGAAGAGTAACATTAAAGTCTTTAGCCAGATGTCTGAAATCATCAGGTGTAATTGTCTGCAGTTTATCTGGTCTCATTGACAGCATTTTTACAAGAATCTCTGCTGACTTTTCTGCTGTATGCATGAGTCCAAATGTAAGATCAAAATCCTCCCCTGCGGCAAACATTCCATGATGTGCCCATATGGCAAGATCATATTTCTTCATAAGCTCACTTGTTGCTACTGCAATTTCTCTTCCTCCTGGAACCATCCATGGAACTACACCGATCCCATCAGGAAATACTACCGGACACTCTGTTGCCATTTCCCAAAGCTCTCTTGTAAAGACTCTATCCTCAAGTGGAAGAACAAATGTAAGTGCAATGATATTAGTTGTATGTGCATGATATACCACTCTGTAGTTTGGATTCTTAAGCTTCTTTACCTCCAGATTCATAAGGTGGCTAGGCAGCTCACTTGTTGGTCTTCCACCATTTACAAGTCCCCATACGATACGGTAGTTTTCGCCCTTTTCATCAAGCTCTATCATACAGATTGAATCCTCAGGCTTAATTATCACATTTCTGAAATATTTTCCGCTTCCTGTCACAAGAAAATACTCTCCTGCAAGATTTGGCACTGCTGTTCCGATGGGCTGCCACTCTTTTGGCTCAAAATTTTCTTTTACTGACTCTACCTCATCTGCCTTCACGCGATATGAGAGGTTTCCGCCGTTTCTTTCGTGCCAGCCCTGCTCCCATCCGTCATTTGCCATACGTATAAATCCTTTTACAAATTCTGCATCTAAAAATTTCATGATATTTTCCTCACTTTTCTAC
>ERZ1034946.385-NODE-385-length-25089-cov-14.144364_pt1 | contig 25089 bp, 25 predicted proteins | sample MGYA00520591_ERZ1034946 | MGnify/ENA primary metagenome ERZ1034946 (study PRJEB33766, sample SAMN09781753) | gut metagenome | biome: gut microbiome | host: Homo sapiens | place: Madagascar | study: EMG produced TPA metagenomics assembly of the PRJNA485056 data...
AGCTAACTCTACACGACGCTCATGCCAGATTATTTCTCTAAGTTCATCCTTGTTGATCTCTGTTTCTGTCAGCGTGCTCGTAGGCCTGGCAGTCTTCAAAGGCACGCAGGCTCTTGCCGCCCTCCTCGTCTTCTCAGGTGTTTGGCTGGTTATCAAGAGCAAGTCGAAACACGACATCGACAAGCACGACCACAGCCTGGCCTACGAGAAAAGGCATGCTTAGATGATAAAAAACTTTCTTGTTTTTACTACTTCAAATATAGATTGATATAACAGAAACAGTCCCCATCTGATTCAACTCTTCAGATGAGGACGGCTTTTATTCCACCAATTTACCAGATGAAAATCATAAGAACCCATGGAGCAATCGCCAGCGATTGCTCCAATGATACCTGTCGTAAGTACTATTTTAAAAGATAAATGCCCCATGAATATATTCTACTATATGGAAATATCGGATTATTAATGTTACAATAAATGCATAGAAACCAGCCAATGCATCGTCAAGCATACAGCCCCATCCACCATGAATATTCCGGTCTATCCATCTGCAACCAAGCGGCTTAGTTATATCAATTACTCTAAACAGTACAAAACCTATTGTCGCAAGGGATATTGAGACATAAGCTGAGCCATCTGCACAAACTGCAGCTAAAGCAGCAACCCACGTACCGAAGAACTCGTCGATAACGACAGCCCTTGGGTCTTCACCCCAATATTTCTCCATCACATTATCTGTCCAGACGCCAATAAACAAAGAACCAACGATCAATAAAAATGTAGCCACCAGCAACCCTATAGGAGAAAGAACATAATAAAGACCTATCCAAATGAGCAAAGCCAGGAAAGCTCCTGCTGTACCAGGTGCTTTAGGTACAAAGCCAGCGCCTAATCCTGTGGAAATAATTACATGAAGCCAAGGCGCTTCACCTAACTGTTTATTATTGTTATTACTCATATTATTTTCCAAACAATGCCTTCAGAAGCATCTTACCAATTTTTCTTTCCAATCCAGCCTTTGAGGTTGGAATACCAGTCTCACGAGCAAACTTCTGTTTAGCTTGCGTGATACCTAAAGCCCGATTTAAGGAGAATGAAACTCCTGGTATTTTAAACTTAGACATATCTTTATATATTTTAGAAATTGATAAAAAAAAGTTGCGCCTTCTATCTTAAAGAATAACGCAACTCCTTCTATTTTATTTTAGATTTTCTTTAGCAAACTCCAGATTTCACGAATCCAAAGCACAAGTGAAGAACCAACGATGATGATTACCCAATCCTCAAACTTCAGACCTGTAACATTGAAGAAATTCTGTAAACCTGGTATCTCTACCATAGCTATCTGACCAGCCAAAATGATAGTTGCAATAATCAACAAACCCTTGCAACCTTTGAAATGAAGCGCACTCTTACCTGTCTCAAATGCTCTTGCACAGAAGAGATAAAAGAAGTGAGTCATCACGAAGATGGTGAAGAATAAGGTCAACTCGTAAGGAGTAAGACCATCAGATGCACCTAACTGAACGTTGAGTAAGTCTGTTAACTGCGTAATATTTGAATGCTCGAAGACATAAAGCAATACAAGCAGCAATACAAAGAAGAATCCACCTACACCCAAGATGTTCTGATACATCGCCTTATTTAAGATAAAGGCATTTCTATCTCTTGGTTTATCATTCATCACACTCTCTGATGGAGGCAAAGATGCCAATGCCATTGCAGCAAAAGTATCCATAATCAAGTTCACCCAAAGCATCTGAGTTACGGTAAGAGGACTTTCCTCACCCATAAATGCACCAAAAAGAACGATAAAGCAAGCTGCCACATTCACAGTCAACTGGAAGAGCAAGAAACGTTGGATATTCTGATAGAGTGAACGTCCCCACATCACCGCCTTACCAATACTACTAAATGAATTGTCGATAATGGTAATATCAGATGCCTCCTTAGCTACAGAAGTACCATCACCCATAGACAAACCAACATGAGCAGCCTTCAAAGCAGGAGCATCGTTGGTTCCGTCACCAGTAACAGCAACGACTTGGTTCTTTCTTTGCAAAGCCTCAACCAATCGTTTCTTATCCATAGGACGAGCACGAGAGATAATCTTCAAATCCAAGACTCTCTTATCCAACTCTTCGTCAGAAAGAGCAGCAAACTCTGGACCAGTAATGATATTCTTATCGTTATCCTTTGCTGTCCACAGACCTATTTGACGGCCGATTTCCTTAGCAGTACCAGGAGTATCACCAGTAACAATCTTCACATTGATACCGGCATTCATACATTCAGCAACGGCTGCAGGAACATCCTGACGAACAGGATCACTGATAGCCACAACACCCATGAAGGTTAAATTATCAGCAACAACCTTACCATCCTTGAATACGTCAGCCTTACTATCAATTATTTGATAAGCGAAGCCGAGGGTACGCATAGCTTGGTTCTGATATTCAACCAACTGATTCTCAATATCGGTTTTAGAAACATTGTTCTCGATGTTCTTGCACAAACCACTTACAATTTCAGGAGCACCCTTGACATAGAGAATTGTCTTGCCTTCAAACAAGGAAGACTTAACAATTGTTGCCATATACTTACGCTCCGTAGAGAAAGGCAACTCCTCCAAAACCTCAGCAGACTCACGCAGATTCAGATAATCAACGCCAGCCTTCTTGAGCCAAAGAAGCAAAGCGCCCTCCGTAGGATTGCCCAATACTTTTACAGCCTCAGCATCTGAATAATCCAAAGAAGCCGTAGAATTGACAGCGATACCTTCCTCAATCAACAGACTTTCCTTATCATTGCCCAACGTCTGAACAGAAAGACCATAGAAATTGGTATCATGCACTTGCATCTGATTCTGTGTTAAAGTACCAGTTTTATCGGTACAGATAACTGTCGTAGCACCCATCGTCTCACAAGCATGCATTTTACGAACTAAATTGTTGGTCTTCATCATTCGAGTCATACTATAAGCCAAGCTCAGAGTAACAGCCATTGGCAAACCTTCTGGTACAGCCACAACGACAAGAGTCACAGCAATCATCAAGGTATCCAACGTGTATGTAATCAACTTAGCAATTTGTTCACCTGGCATCAAAGTATCATGGAAATAGACTACCATACCCATCAATATCACGAAATAGCCAATGATTGATGGAACAACAGCCTTCCAACTCCAATCGTCAAACTTTTTAATAACCATCCAGAAGAATATAGCAGTAGGAATGGCCAAAGTCCAGACAACAGGATTCCAATTGAAGAACACCATCAGTTTAAGAACAATAATAAGCGCAGCGAAAATATAGCTTAACTTGGTTATCAGGTCAGCCAAACCATCCAACTGTTCGTTCAATGGAGTACGAACACTATCATCTATCTGGGCTGCCTCAAAGACTTTACCATTTTCCGTTTTATCGCCAACAGCCAAGACTTTGAAAATACCATGACCTTCCATTACCTTTGTTCCACGCATCACATGGTTAGAAGGAAATGTTGCGTCCTTATCAAACTCCTGCTCATGAATTGTCTTATGACAAATAGGCTCACCCGTCAAAGAAGACTCATCAATATTTAAGGTAACCGCCTCTAATAGTTCACCATCAGCAGGAATCTCCTCACCAGTATTCAATACTACAATATCACCAACAACGACATCTTTCTTCTTGATAGAAGTTGTGTTTCCATTTCGGATTACCTCTACCATTTCGTCGTCATTAACTTGGTTGAGAACCGAGAACTGCTTATCAGCCTTTAACTCAAAGATAAAGGCGATACCAGTGGCAAGCAAAATCGCCACAAAAATACCAACTGGCTCAAAGAATGTCTCTGCACCTTCATGCAATCCCCAAAACTCATAGCAAGAAATGCCGATAGACAACACTCCGGCTATCAGCAAAATGATAATCAGAGGGTCGCCAAACTTCTCTAGGAATTGTTTCCATAGAGGTTCTTTCTCTGGTGGTGTCAAGATATTGGCACCATGTTTACTACGGCTTTCGAGCACTTGGGCATCGGTCAAGCCTGTGTAATGATGTTTTTGTTCCATAATATAATTGTATTTATTTGATTTTCTGTTTATGTGTTATACGCAACACTTTCTTCGTATTGTCAATCTCTATCTTTCCCAACTTACTCAAAACACTTTGTCCAAGCAATAAAGGAGCAGACTGATTACGAGTAACAGATGCCTTGATATTGTTGAGATGCAAAGAGCCAAACTTCACCTCTCGCAAGTTGATAACAGTACCTTCTACGATGTTACCATCAGCAGTCATATAGTTCTGCTTACCCATAATGTCTGAAGAAGACAAATAGTCATTCTTCGCCATAAATGTAGCCTCAACAGACGAGATTGACACATCGGCTGCACCAGTATCAAAGATGAAATGCAAAGGCAAGCCATTAATGGAACATTTCACCTTGCACACACCACCCTCTTTAGTAAATGGCACTTCATCTACCTTCAATTCGTAAGCAGACTCATCGTCGTCATCAGACGCAATCTCTTTTTGATGTTTATCTTCATATTCTTTCAGCAAAGCTTTGAACTCCGCTGTATTACGGATATTATCCAAGTCACGATCACATTTGATATGCGCAAATTTACAATAACCATTTTCCAATGCCTTACGAAGATAAGATACAGCTTTCTCTTTCTCATTCATTATAGAATAAAGGCATGCTGCATCATAATTGTTTTCGTTAGGATTTGCAGTCAACACCTTATTGAGAATCTCAATAGCTCTAGTCTTGTTACCTAAATAATAGTAAGCATAATGAGCACAATCTGCTTTTTCAGGAATAGAGTCGAGTTCGACGGCTTTCAACAAATCAGCTTTGGCCTTATCTTGCTCATTTTTCATTTGATATAGTTTTCCTCTGCTCATATAATAATAAGCATCTGGACCTAATGTGATTGCCATCGTATAATCTTCAATAGCTCCATCAATATCTCCAGCATTATCTTTGAACCAACCTCTTCGATAATAGCCCCAAGCATTTTCTGGGTCCTTAGCTATATACTGGCTCATTGTCTTTATGGCCTCTTGTGAATGACCAGCATCATTCAAAAAATTAGCTTTTGAATACACATATCTAACATTGGTCGTATCTAAAGAAATAGCCTGATTACAATAATCTACCGCCTTTTCAAAATCACCGATTTCATTATAACATACAGCAATCCTATAAGTCGTAATAACATTAGACTCTTTTCCTAAAGATTCTTTATAATACGCTATTGCCTTTTCATACTTATTTGCACATTCATAAACCCATCCTAAATCATAAGGCCACGTCGCCTCATTGGGTTCTTTTACCTTCTGCACTCTTAACTTTGCAACAATTTGTTCAAAAGCAGAATCTGCCAATACTGGCAACTCATAAAAAGCCTTAGCATCATGGTCAATCCCCAATGCAGTTATTACATCATCAACAGCTTCTGTATATTTTTTTAGCCCAATATAACTTTCTGCACGGAAAGAATAAGCAGAAGAATATTCTGGAGCAAGTTTGTTGACATAATCAAACTGTTTAATGGCATCCTCATACCTTTTCTGCTCATTAGCATTTCTACCAATACCCATATAGCCCATCACATCCCCCTCTTTCAAGGAAATCATCTTTTGATAATCTTTATCAGACAAGTCATATTTTCCTAATTCATAATACACCTGTGCTCTTGCATTATAAATTTGGTCATCTTCTGGCATGATGCTTATTGCTTGTGCATAATCTTTAAGAGCTTGGACTGTATCCTCAAGGTTCAGATAGACCTTAGCACGAGTGCTATAAGCAGAAGACTTGTATGCCTTGTCTTTTGCTGGGATTTTCTTCACGGCAATATTGGCAGCCGTCAATGCTCTTCCAAAGTTCTCTATATAGTTTCTCACCACGGCAATCCATGCAAAGGCATAGCCATTATCAGGATGTTCTACTATCTCTTTATTGAAATAATCCAAAGCCTCATCATAGTTGTTATTTCTCGCAGCTTCAATTCCACGAGTGTAATTATAACTATCAGGTCGCTTGATGTTATCTGCAAATATCGCAGAAGAACACAAGATTAAAATTGATAAGATTATTTGTCTCATATTACAGTCACTTATATTATTAAACACTTACTTACGAACTGAATTCATTAACCCATCCAAGTACTCTTCATCATTTCCGTCATGATAAGGACTAAAACGGATTGAGTTCAACAATTCTCCAAGATATTCTTCCGTACCTCCATCATAGGCGGAAACAAGACAAACCTTTCCTGAACCAGAATCAAACATCATTATAAATCGCCAATAAAGTTCTTTTCCGTTCATCTCATATCTTTTTACTTTCACATAACAGAGGCGTCCATTTATTGTACGAGTATCATTTTCCACCATAGAGCCAGTATATTTAGCGATTTCTTGATCTTCCCAATTATTCCAATATGAATTAACATTCTGAATAGAACTATCTGTATCGAAATCACTACAAACCAATATATTACCAACAGACTCACTTTCAAGTTCAAATATGGTTATATCATTTGCTTTTTTCTCAGAACATTTAAATCCCATTGGTCTTGTAAATATGACTCTACCATCAGAATACTCATTTTCTTTTAGATTCGCCTTAACCTCTGTTAAGAAATTCTTACTTTTATTGTCTATAACACGATGCACATCAAGCATTCCCCACATCAAAAACACGACAGGAACAACAATCATCAAAGGTATGACATAATAATCACAACGTAATATTCTTCTAAACTCTGTCGGTATCACTTCCTCAACTTGATTTGAATTTAATAAGTATGCAAACCAAACAATTCCCCAAACGACACCACGAAACACATGTTTAAAACTCCCCAAACCATTTTCATCGAATTCCCCATTTAACAGGGTCAAGAAATTTGAAGCAAAGCATAACACCACATAAGTTTTACCTAAAAATACCGCATTCGGTTTTCTTTTACAAAAAGCCATAAGTGTATATATTGCAAGAGCAAATAGCATAATACCACTCACTATATCCGTCATGCCCAACACATAACTTCCCCAATATTCCTCTATATCAAATGTGATTATCGGATATATTGCACTTATCAAACCACCAACAATGATGGAAAACAAAAAGAAAGAAAGCCAACCATGAATTCTCGTAGTTTCCAACAAAGACTCACTTGTTATTTCTTCCTCTTCTTCAAATCTGACATTTGTATCGCCCACATTATCGCTAACCAATACAGGACTTTCCTTCTTCTCTAAATCAATACCCATAGAAATTATTCATTTACAAGTTTAACATCTTCCTTTCTTAATCTATCCAACTCTTCCTTGAAGCTACGCTGAACATCAAAGAAACCAGCGAGCATAGCCGCAAGATAATTTTCAATGTTTGGAATCTGCGGAACCAACAAGCACTGTCGCTTGGTATGAACAGCAAAACGTTGATTTTCTTCATCGATCGAATAGACCATTGTCAAGAATGATTTGATGTTTATCGTATTGATTGCCTTACGAATATGACACACATCATCAAGGTCATCCAGTTCGACACTCCCCCACCATGTATCCCATATTCCTATCATCAAGCAATCTTTCCAAGTATCTATACGAAAGTTTTCTCCTTGATAAGTGAAGAACATAGTATATTCACTCTCTTCATCAAACTGCACCTCACAGTTCAATTTACGCAAGACTTCTACACATAAGTCTCGTGTACTTATATTTTGAGTTTCTTCCATATTATTATTGTTTAAAGGTAAAATTTCTGCATTCACAGTTCCACTGGGCGCATTCATAATGCGGTCCATTTCTTGGTCTGCCTTTTGCTGCTTTGCCTTATAATAGGAAAAGCAGAACAACGCTATTACTACAAAAACAAATGCCATCATAAATGCAATATTATCAAATTTAAAATGAAAGGCAACGCATATTAATATTACATAGCCCAATTTTTTAAGAAAACCACGACATGATTCATAATCCATATTTATATCACACTAAAACATTTCCGTTTTACTACTCTGTTCCGTACTAAAGTTACCATTACGCTGAAGAATTAGCTCATAGTTGAGTCCTTGATAATCCAAGGTAACGGCATTGTCTTTCGAAAAGGATTCATTAGTTACAAAACCTCCAGAATAGCCACCTGTCATTTTCTTGTCAGGATTCCATCCCTTTCCTCCATAGAAAAAGACTTGATATGTGCCATTAGGTATAGAGAATTGATAAGAATCACCTCCTTGTATGTAAGCATTTCTTACAATCTTACCATTATGTTTAATGATAACTACAACATCATTTTCATCTCCAGCAGTCGTCTTAACTTCGATTGTTGATCCACTACCAGATAACTTTACGCTTTTATAAGGGCTTACCCCAGTTTGTAACCGATTGTCGAAGAAAAGACTATCCTCTTCTGTTAATCCAAATTCTTCACTTTCATCATCAAACTTAGGGGTTAAGGAACTTTCAGAAGAATCATTATATGTTATGTCTTCTATAGGCATAGACTTTATATAAGCCTTTTTTATAGAGTTACCGCCCCAAATACACAAAGCTGCTAAAATACCACATACAGCCATCAGTAGACAACCGCCTTTGCTCTTTGAGCATAGTCCGCAAAATGCTATAAATCCACAAATTACACCTATGATTCGCAGTATCCAAACATAGCCAATCGCTCCCCACACAAAATCGATGACAATCATAACAACACCTATAATCATCAAAGTTACAAAAAGTGGAACAATACAATTATTCAATATTCTCTTTTTCTCCAAGTTTATAGCCATACCATCCTACATTTTAGTAAAAAACATTATATGGTAGCAATCAATATCTCTTTGGAACATAGACCTTGTTACCACGGCTGTTCACATAATATTGTCCGCCACGGCTACCAGTTTGGATGGTCTGTCCTGATCCATAATTATAAGACCGAGTGGAGTAATCTCTTGCTCGACTACCTGTATTTCCCGTATATGGGTTGTAGTTGCCAGATGTAGAATAGTTATCATGATTGGTACTATTACGCTGAGTTCGAGTGTAACCATTCACATAAGTACCATTACTACGAGTATAACCACTCACTCTTGTCGTATTAGTATTTACTCCATAGTCATATGACGAAGTTGTGGTTCTACGACTGTTGAAGTTGAAAGACTGACTGAAAGAAACGGTTGATGTTGCAACCATTGCAACCAAAGCTAAAATAAACTTTTTCATACTTGTTACTTTTTAAATTGTTATTATTTTTATTTTCTGATGCAAAGGTATTGCTTTTCTTTCAACAAGACCGAGAATCCCCAACGTTACACCCACTATACACTCTAAGACACTTACATTTGCTTGCAAGGTTATAACACATCGATCATTGTCTCAATTTCGACTGATAATCAACGCTTTGTTTGAGATATACCATCAAAAGCATTAACCCCAAGAATACCAAAACAAGAGAAACTACCCTATAATTAGCCAAGGAATCATACAATCCATGCACTATAGCAGGAATACTGATTGCAAGAACATACAAGCCTCTCCTATACTTTGGATAAAGATGAGCAAACGACAAGAAATAACCAGCTATGCCACACCAACAGGCATGAAGGAAAGGCAAGCTTGTCAACCTTGCTATATTCAAGAAGAACGAGACATCATACGTCTGTTCTGCATTGACTGTCATCTGATATTGCACTCCTTCAAACACGCCAAAAGAGATTCCTGACATCAAACCATAAAAGACCATTGTTTGTGGAATCAAAGGTTCCTTCGCTTTCCTTAATATAATAAGGAGTGGAATTATCTTTCCAAATTCTTCTGTTAATCCAACCCCGAAGACATAGCCAAGGATGTTCAGTGGAAAAGCCACATCTGTAAATGCGTAAAAAGGATTAACCTTAGGTAAACCTAATAAATCCCATGCGATGAACACACAGAGTTGAGTTAGGAAGAAAACACTTAAAGTCGTCTTCAACTTTACTTGGTTTGTTTTAAAAAAAGCATAGAAGAATAATCCCCAAATGACAGAAAAGTACAAAGACACTTCATAGAAAATAAAGAATCCTCCTAATGGTATGTTCATGATTACCATTGGCAATAATCCAACTAAAGCCAGTATCAGAAATCTTTGATCTAAAAGAAATTGCTTGGAAAACAACTTGGCTTTTGGGAATATTAACTCCGAACCAATTGCAGAAAGTTGCGCTAAAACATTCCCTTTATTTTGAACATGACACTGCAGATTGGCTCGTTTTAAATAAAAGCCAACAGTCCGTTCAAGGCTATCGCCGTCAGAAATAGCCTTGTCTTGTTTCAGTACCTGCCCATTGTTCACATACGAGAGCAATGTTTGCTCATCATAAGGTCCAAAGCGTTGGTTATTTCGGATTACGTAAATGTTCATTAGAAAACATCAACTAAAGATTGCTGCAAATACTCCAACAATAATTGCAACTGCATAAATACCTAATATTACTGCACAAATTATCCCACTGTACTTCGCTACATATCTCAGACTATCAAACATTCCTGCTAACTTTTCGCAATCGTCATACTTGCAAGCAGAACGAGCTTGAGAAACAAAAGCAAAGACTTTCTTTAACACAGGATAATAAATTGCAGCCAATGCTATATAAACTAATCCAATATAGGAATTTATGCCGTTATGATAACTGTCCATAATCCCATTAAAAAAAAACATCAAACCAACAAAGGCTAAAAGTCCCATAGAAATGCAACCTACGATATTCATAAATCTTATCCATTTGGTTGCTTCCAAAAGATTTTCTTTCATTTCATCGGTTATCTCTAAACGAATATTAACCTCTTCTTCGTTTTTAATTAAATCTATACCCATAACATTAATTATTTACAAGTTGAACAACTATTAATCTACCACCTTGGCTCTTATCAAGCAAAATTTGTCGACCCTCAGTCAAAGGAACATACTCTCCTATTCCAATTGGCTTTTTATCCGTCGCATCATACATATCCGGCAAACGGCGATTGATGAGAATCCATTGATTCTTGAAGAAATGAAAATCACCAACTGGCTTTTTATCCTCTGAACTTGTCTTCTCATTAGCAGCAACAAGACGATTGGAATGCCATTTATATAAGGTCTGCTTGTCATACACCATCAAACGATAATTTTCCGACATATACTTACCATGGGAAGGTGCATAATAGAAGTTGAGAATAGGCAATTGTCCCTTATACTCTGTTCCACAAAATGGACACTTTGGCTTGGTGGTATTATCAAAAACATACCAATGTGCCTCACACTTCGGATTTTGACAAGGTTGAACCAGATCACAAGTCTTAACCAAAGCGTCTTCCCATTCTGCTGCACTTGGACGAGCCGAAGGATTATGAAGTCCATCTATAAAAGCTCTATCAAATAACTTTTTCAAATACGGACCACAAATTGTATATGGTAGTTTTGCAGGGTCACCTTGTGGCAACTGGCTCTTATCTAAATCTTGGGGCTTGACACGATTTGTCTTATCAGTCGGATGTTCTATAAACAAAGCCTTTTCTCCCATCGACAACTCTTCATCTTTTGCAGGATCTATATCCCATACCTTGCCACCTCGCAAAGGATGACGATTTAGCAAGTACATATATATGAGTACAGCTAAAGCATGACGGTCTGTTGCGATACTCGGAAGTTTTTTATTAGGATCGCCAATCTTCAAGCCTTTGGTTTCCATAACCTCAGGTGCTATAAAATCAGGAGTACCTAAAACTCCTGCATCATATTTTCCAGGAACAACCAATTCATCTGCATCAATAATACAAGAATTACCAGAAATAGGATCTACAAGCACATTTTTATACGATAAATCAGAATGAGCAAGACCGGCAGCATGCAACCTTCTGACAGCACGAGCTAGTTTTAAACACATGTGTAAATCAGAAAGCCAAGTACCCTTTTGGTCTGCTGGAACAAAACGATTTCTCAATTTTGCTGATGCGAACCATTTACCTTCTTTTTCCTTACCATCAAAGGGACCACCTTTAAAGAAATACTTACTTGGATAAAAGGGTAAGACCACACCGATCTTTCCATTCCATTCAACAAGTCGATCTGGCATAATTAAATAGTCTTTCCAATATTTACCCTCTACAGTCTCAAATATTCGTTTATGGTAAGGGCCTACAATATTTTCCAAACGATTTTTATCACTTGGGGAAAGAGCCTTTCGGTAAAAAGCGACAACGTATGTCTTGTCTATTGAAAAATAAACATCCTTGACACCACCTTGAGCCTTGATTTCATCATAAAACTCAACGGTTGTGCCATCAGATGCCTTTAATATTACTTTGTTTGCCATAATATACTTTTCTAATACAATATTGCAATAGTTCTATCATCATGGTTACCTGGTGACCAGAAGTCAAGCCAATTGAGCAATTGGTCTTTTGCCGCTTCATTGTCATCAGACAAATCCACTCCATTCTCCTTTAAATCCTCCCAAAGTGCATCCCACTTATCAGGATTGTTCAGATTAGCATCCGTCTCAAACTTTGGGTCACTCACACCATCTGTCATCAAGAACAAAGCGGTGAAGTCTGGGACTATGTAAAAGCGGAGTCTCTGATACAACGCTGTTGCGTCCTTGAATATCTCAGGCATCGTCAAGAAGCGAGTTTGACCAGCAAACTCACCTTCATCAGGCACACCGAGTAACTTTGCAGTATGCGCTTCTTTGTCATAGAGACAAATCGCACCATCACCTACCCAAAAAGATGCAACAAACCAACCGTAACTAAATTTTTTACAAATAGTCAACAAAAATGTTGTTGCATAAATCTTTGGAGATTGATTTTTCGATGTCGCTTCTGCATAAATTGCCTTATGAGCACGAAAGGCAGCCGTACCAACAATCTTGTAGATATAATCCCCAACCATTTTACGAGCCTCGCTTTCGCTGTCTTCCTTAAACTGGTCATATGTATCTATCTCTTCTTCAAATTTCTTACTATCCAACAATTGCTCCTTGCAATAATCAACTGCCGTTTCACAAGCTATTCGAGAACCTTCACGAGAGAAGATAGCAGAACCAGCTCCATCAGCAACAGCCATAATATACCATCCATTTTCAAGATGAGCCATTTTGAAATGGTCATCACGAGGTTTTGCTTCTTGGGCATGCGAACGACCACGCTTGCTGGCTGCTACAATATCCTTTTGAGGAGTACCGTCATTCAGAGCCTCAACCTTCACATATTCACATTGTACATCTTCATTCTGATACTGCGGCTCAGGCATATTCTCCCAATCCACAGGTAAATTTTTCCACAATTTACGTGGGTCTTGATTGATGACAAAAGGAATCTTACGTTCTAAGACGGGTCTATCTTCTGGCAAGAATATACCTTTATATTTATAGCATAGCGTCAATTCAAATGTTGATTCAGCCGTTGTCGTACCACCATTACGCAATGGCTCTAAAGTTGGTAAACCACTAATAGTAAAACTATGTCCATCCTCTGCCACAGTTATTGTTAAGCCATGCATTTCTTCCGATATGCCGTTTACTTCAACAAGCACCATATTTTCATCAGGAACGTTCACAGTCTGTGAATATTCCTTTCCTTCTTTAGCATTCGGTATCGAAAATGCTAAAGACTTTACTTTATTTTCTGCAACTAAAATATTGTCCATCAGATGTTCTTTATATTGATTCCACAATTTGCAAGAAAGAAACTTCAAGAAGTCTTCCACCTGCTCGTCGTTCTTCCCTTGACAAACTATATCTATTATCTTTTCTACATTCATAGCTTTATCCTCTTCCTCTTGTTATGTCAGCTCCACCAGCAGCAATCTCACCCAAAGAACCTTCCATGCCACACCAAGGGCAAGCTGTCGTATTTCCATCTGAACACATAATATTACCACATTCACAGACCACAACACCTAATTGTGCGCCACAGCAAGGACAGGTTGGTACACCACGCAAAGCAGTAGTATTGATACTCTGGTTAGAATTTCCATCAGACAAGCTATTATATATTTCTTCGTCTATAGGATAGGCACCAACCAACTTAAACTCATTCTTCAACAATCCAAGACTGCCATAATCCAAGTCCTTGTACTCAGTCATTCGCTTGGCATATTTTACAAGATAAGTTTTCTTGGTATTGGAGCATTTGCCTACCAACACCACAAAGTTCTCATCTATGACACAAGGCTTAGAAGTATCTACCTTTTCAAGATTGATACCAGATGTAGGTGCCAACTTTACTTCATCATCACCCATATCCGTCACAGAAACGCTTGTTGCCTTGATGGAGGCTGTAACCCATTTGAAGAATGACTTGAACGACATTTCATCAGTATTATTCAAACGAAGCACATTATCAGAAATTTGTCCCAGCAACTGCGTATTCGCATTATCCCCGATAGATATGGCTACAATATTGGCAGAATGACGGTACTTCTGATTCCAACGAGTAAAAGCAGGAGTTGGATCTTCTGTAGGAGTTCCATCTGTAAAGAGGAAAATGATAGGTTTCCAATCACCTTTTTTCTCCAAGGTTGTCTTCACTAACGACTTGTCCATATCATCCATCAGAAAGTTAAGAGCAGCACCTAAAGACGTACCTCCACCAATAGGAAACGTTGGAGGATAGAATTTATACAATTCCGTCAAAGGCGATACACTTTTTGCTTTACCGGCAAAAGCTATCACAGATATATATGCTGTTTCAAGAGCATACGGATCGGTACGCAATTCTTGAACTATCATTCTCATACCATCCTGCACTTGTTGGACTGGTTCTCCTACCATTGACTCTGATACGTCAACGAGGAAATATATAGGTAATCTTCTCATTGTTTTGTTATTGTTAGTTATTTTTATAGACCATCATCGGTAAAGGACTCAGATATACCTTACCTGGTCCTGTAACTTTCATCAAGCTCAATCCTTCTCCTCTCAATACATTTCCAACAGACCAACCTGCTTGAATCTGTGAAGGAGAGAAACCTTGGAAAGCTACGATATGATTTTCATCAATTTCTATCGTTTCACCATTGCCCAGAATCTTTTCTATTGGAGAACCAAGGGAATCAAGAAAAACAGTAGCATTACCATCTATCTTTTGGAAAAGTCCTACTCCACCCAACAATCCTTGAAGGCTTATATTAAGGTTCAAGTTTATCTTATTCGTGGATGCAACATAATGTCCACGACGACAGATTAAGTTATCTCCTTGCAATCTAATAGGAACGAGAGCACAACAACTACCAGAAAGTACCATTTTTCTCTCCGTATTTGTAGGATTATAGAAACGGATTATCAAAATAGATTCACCTGACAACGCTGATTTCAAAACACCTCCCAAAAGGCTGCCTAATCCACCATTGTTAGAGCTACTTCCATTAAACTCCACATCGCGTTGCAAAGCCTCATCAACATAGACAATACTTCCACGCTCTGCATAAAACGACTCCCCTGGTGTCAATGTCACTTCGAGAGTCTTATACTCATATCCTACTATCTTGCAATTCATATCACTTTATACCACTAAATTTACTTCTGTTGGAGGTGCAGGCAATTCCACTTGATCTGTAACACCCATGGTCTTACCACCTCCGATAATGTTAATAGATACCCATTGAAAGAACTTCTTGAATGTATTACTATCCATTGTATCAAGGGTAAATACATTGTCAGTAAGTTTCTTCAAAGGTTCTGTTTTTGCCTCAGGACCAGCAGCACAAGCCACAATATTTGTGAACTGATGTGCTTTGACCTTTGGTATCACATTATCGTATGCCAACAAATCCGAAGGTTTTCCATCTGTCAAGACAAACAATAATGGCATCCAATCGCCTTTTTGCTCTTTAGATCCCATATTCACCTCTGCATCATATCGTTGACACAACAATTCCAAAGCAGCTCCCATGTGAGTCGGTCCAGCTTCAGGACAAACAATCTCCGGCAATTGAAGGTTCTCCAATTCGGTCAAAGGAAGAATTTGCTTGACATCCTTATCGTATGTTATAATACTAATACAAGCCGTTTCCAAAGCGTATGGATCTAATCGCAAAGATGCTATCATATCCGACAGTCCCACCTTCACAGACTCTATAGGTTCTCCTTTCATAGAACCAGACGTATCTATCAATATATAAACAGGTAATCTTCTTGTCATATTAATTATCACTTTTCTTATTATACCCCATATAAGCTCCATACAAAGCACTACCAATCAACAACAGCCAAAATGTTGATTCACCGTCCTTTTCGTACTCATATCCATTAAAAGCCATTATCATTTGATATATAAAATAGGTTGCCGGACATAAAATCATGCCAATCAATGCTCCACCTATAGATTTATGAGGAACAAAATTAGTTATAACACAGCCTACAATTATAGCACCTATTATCAGTACCAACATATATTCAGCCTCCAACCACATTCCAAGTAAAGCCAATATTACTCCAACTATAACAGAGGCACCAAAACCAGCTAAAAAGGCCATTAAAAACTGAGGCTTCTTTTCTGGTTCATTCTCATTTGTCACATTATACTGAGGATTTTCTAGTTTATCGATATTATAATCACCCATAATTATTACTATTTAAAAATTTGAGTCTGGACTTTTGATATATACAAAGTCCAGACTATAGTTAAACTCTTAAACTACTACATTTACTTCAGGAGGTGGAGGTGGCAACTCACTCATTGTTGTCGCTTCACAAGCAGTATCCTCCACAGACTTACTGCTTGTACTGATTGAAGCAGAAACCCACTTGAAGAAAGCCTTGATTGTAGCACTATCAGCTGTATCAAGCTGCACCACGTTCTCTGTGATTTGTTTCAAGGTATTGGTGTTAGCACCTTGACCTGCGGCACAAGCCACAACCATGCCACACTTACGCTTTTTGAACTCCTCAAGCCCCTTAGTAATTGAATCGGTAGGCTCACCATCAGTCATAATAAAGACCAATGGTCGCCAATCGCCCTTTACCTCTGCTGTAGTCTTTGTAATCTCACTATCTATCTTCTGTGACAGCAGTTCCAAAGCACCGCCTAAGGCTGTACAACCGCCAGCATCAATGCTCGGTTGTTGGAATGCAGCCAACTCTGTAAGAGGTGAAACCTGCTGTGCAGATGTATTAAAAGTGATAATACTGAGATACGCTGTTTCCAACGCATAAGGATCACTTCTCAATGTGGAGATAAGTGTCTGAACACCATTTTTCACGGCCTCGATTGGTTCACCATACATAGAACCCGATGTATCGAGGAGTAAATATACTGGTAATCTTCTCATTTTATTTAGAATAATTAGTTAATATACGTCTAATTGTTAAACACAAATTGGCATCTTCATAAGCATCACCAATGGCAGCAAACTTCCAGTCATTTCCACGACGATAGAGTTTTCCCATAATCAAGGCTAGCTTACCTCTATATTGAGGAGTTGCGGCAACATCATACTGAGCAAATACATGATGAACTTTATCAGGAGTTCCTTCATACATCCTTATAGCTGCATAAGGAATTTGGGAAAAATCCTCTGTGCCGCAATTATTCAAGAAGAAGAATATCTGATGTACATCGGAACTAATCTTAGACAAATCAACTTTAATGATTTCATTGTCTAATCCATCATCTCCATCAGCATCTCCTTCTCTATCATCTCCAGAATGATGCAATGCATAATCTCTAGAATCTACTTTTCCTGGAGGCATACCATATTGAGCCAGAAAATCAACTCGATATTCTGGAGAATAAATGTGATCTACAATATCTCCTGCAGCATTTACCATGATACAGCTTAAATCTAAATCCACACTTATCTTTTCTCTTTCTATATGAGTCTGTCTTCCAAAACCCAAAAATCCCTCTTTGTCAACGATTTCAAGAGTACGTCCAGTTTCAATCATACCCCAGTTACAACCAACACAAAAATTGGTCAATTTCGCACCAGTCTCTTTTTCAAGATTGATGCGTTGTCCTTTTTCAAGTTTTATTGCCATAATTCTCAAGTTTAAATAATTAATCTTTACTGCCAGGACTGTAATTGAATCCCCATCCATATTGTTTGTCACAATCACGATGTCCATTATGAAATGTTACCAGTTTCTTCACTGTAATAGAATTATCACCTGCAAAATCCAGTTGGGCTATTGCACAGAACTTTTTGTCACTGTACTGTTGCCCCATTTCCACAATTACCTCTTGATTGCCTGGCACTTTGACTTTTACAACTGCATTCGTCTCCGACCATTTAGCTACACCTTCATAAATAAAGGTATAAACTATAATACGCTTGATTTCATTGATACCAACAGGATTCACAAGAATGGTTTCTCCAGAAGAAGCACCACCTCCACGATCATCGCCTTGATGCCATATATAAGGAGCCATATCATAGCAGCCTTGTCGAGTCACATGATGACGATTACCTCCTCTACCATGAGAAAATTGCAAACCATCTATCAGCATTTTCTTGCCATTACGCAATTCATAATAACAGCCTAAATCCAGATCAATGGCATTGCCAAAGAGATTTTTGAAAAATCCCCCTTTACTCCAGTCAAGATTGATAACAATCTCACCTGCAGAAGGTTTGCCCGCTGTAGGCTTTTCCAAATTAATACGATGAGTATCACCGCTCTTTTCTAGAATGATTGCCATAATTACATAAATTTAGAAGCATACTTTCTGCAAATAGGTTCTAGTCCATCTTTATGAGCCTCACCTACTGCCTGGAATTTCCATTCAGAGCCACGACGATATAAGCGTCCAAATTCTACACCTTTATCAGTAGAGAAGTCTTCATCCAAATCATAACGGCAAATTACCTCTCCATTTATTGCATTCTTAATCTGAATATATGCATCACGAACCTGACCAAAATTATACTTCATTCGTGGAGCATTCACAGGGTCATTTGCATCTGATGGACTCCAATAGATACTTGCTGTAAAAAGGATTTCTTGCACCTTAGCCGAAGTTTTTGTCAAATCCACTTCTATTTCCTCATTACCCTCTCCGGTATCATCGTCATCATCACCTAAATCATCAATAGATCCTAAGACGCTTTTATCTAAAGATATTGGACGCATAACAGGTTTGCCGTTTTCATCAAAGATTGGCTTTCCATTATCATCTAAAGCCTGAGTCTGATTACCAGAACCATAGAAAACAAAATCATATTCGTTTTCTATCTGTCCATTGCTACCCAACAGGAAAGTAGATGCATCCAAATCATAAGCAGGTTCTGCATTTGGATTCACCTTCCATCCCATCTCTACCTTCAAACGAGTCAAACCAGATTCGATTTCAACTCGTTGACCTTTAATCAAATTAATAGCCATAAGCGATTATGCAAATTGTTTAGCATATTTATTTACGAGAGCCTGCAGACCACCTTTATTACCATTACCAATAGCCTCAAACTTCCATTCTCCATTATGACGATACAGACGACCAAACTCTACAGCTGTCTCTATAGAAAAGTCCTCATCCAGATCATAACGAGCTATCTCTGTATTAGTCTTTGCATCATAGATACGAATATAAGAATTTCGTACTTGACCAAAATTCTGGCGGCGCTCATCAGCTTTATAAATAGTTGCAGTAAAGATAATCTCTTTAATGTTTTGACTAACCTTTGTCAAGTCAACATTCAGGGTTTCATCATCACCGCCATCACTATTTCCACCAGTCAAATCATCGCCTGTAGATTCCACAGAGCCATCTGGAGCTTTCTGATTTCCATAGAATACAAAGAATTCCTGTTGTGGAATCTGACCATTCTCCCCCAACATGAATGCAGAAGCATCCAAGTCGAAATCATAACCAGAACCCTCATTTGGATCCCAACCGAGTCCTACACCTACTAATGACAGCCCCTTATCCATACTAATGCGCTGTCCTTTTTCAAGATTGATCATATTCTCAAATATTTAAATTGTTATTATTATCTGTTTGATGGTGCAAAGCTAATCATTTTTCTCCACACCTTATTATATATGCAAACGTTGCAAGCTAACAAGAGCAAAAAGTCTAATAAACAAGTTGCAACCTTACAAGGCTGAGATTCTCTGCCATTCATCAGAATCCGTTAATTGTTTTATTCCCTCATCTATACCTTCCTGATAAGTCATCAAATCTGCCGAGATTCTTACTCCATAGTTACCATACATATTACGCTGTATAATATAGTCTTCTGCATGGAACAAAACATCATTCAATTTCAATATCTGTTTTTTCAATAATGCAATCATTGGCGCACGAGTTGCATAATCCAAGATATTAGGAGCTTTATCAGCCTCACCGCCAAACTTCTTATAGATGATTTGATATTTCTTCATAATAGCAGCCATCCTTTTTTGATATCTTTCAAGTTGTTTGGCTGTTACTGGCTTATTAAAGTTGATACCTCCACTCATAGACTCTAACAAAAACAAAGCATACAATGCCTTTTCTCTTCGGTGGATTTTCTCCAACTTGACATCTGCCTCAGGAAAGTAAATTTGCTCTTTTAACGTATCTATGACAACAGAACTCTTTACGCCCTTACGAAGCATTAGAATATCAAAAATCTGCTTATAAAAACCACGGAAAATAAAACGTCCGGTTTCTTCCTGCAAATAATTCAGTCTTAGATTATGATAGTTTTCTGCCAACAAATCCAATATCTTACGAATAGTACCAAGAGCATCACCCTCTATTTCTACAAGCAAGAAATTCGACACCATTCTATCATTCACAAAAGATTCCCCAATCTTTATCATGAAAGAAGGATTTACCATTCCAAACTCTTTCACATTCAATTTCGCAGCTAATAGGTCTTTACAAAAACGTTCTGTTGACAAGCTACGCAACTGCTTAATAATAACTTGCAGTCGTTCATTGCTCACCTTAGGATATAAGAAATCAGCAATCTGATACAAATCCGCTTCAGAGATGCTTTGATAATGTTCCGCGATTTTAGGCAAATAGACAAAATCAAATCCTGCTAATCGTATCTCTAAACAGATTTCTCGATAACAGTTTTGAATTTGCTCATTAATATTCTTATCAAATTCACTTTCAACATACAGAATTTGAGTATCTTCAAACTTTATCTCAGATGTATCTACGGAAAGTACGGTCACCGAACTTCCTGTATTAATAGTCAAACAACAACGTAAAGCAAGAATCAGCAAAGCCTCTTCCCTTGCACAATAATTGTCAGACATTGCCGTTTGATTGAAATCACCAATCAAATCATGCTTAAGACTATCATCAGCCAAAAGAAGTTCATTTAAAGCTGCAGCAAAAGTATAGGAGGCGGCAACCACTTCATCTTCTTTTTTGATTCCATATTTCTCACGCAAAGAATCAAGAAAGATAATCTCTCTTGCATCAATGATACCATCAGCCTCTATCAAATCAGAAACTATTCTCATTATACTTGCACGTTCAGACTGCCTCATGCCTTTCCTATTTAATGACAGAGGCTCCCAACCTGCCAGATTATTATTAAGGTATATATACAAAGAAGCGCGGAGCCAGTCTGCTGCTCGTTCCACGCTATTAAGGCCTTCGCATTGCCCTGTCTGTCGAAACGAACAACGCTGGAAGCCCCACGCCGATGTAAGTATATAGTACCACCTATCAACTCATTGCTAAATGCTATGAGCCAATAAGGGCTGTATATATGATACATCCCAAGGGGCGTCCCCGTTGCTTTGTTCTTGACAGACATTTGGAAGTTGCGAAGTTCTAATAGCGTCAAAACCAAAGCGTACAGTTACGCCTTTTATGTATATATGTCCATCCCACCTTCGCCCAGTTGGAGCTTCCAGTAAGGATAAGACAATGTAAAAGTAAAAAATATTATTGAAACTGCAAAACTTTTTGCAGAAAAAGTTACGAAAAAAGTTGTGAAAGGGGATATAAAGGGAGAAACATAGTCTCCTCGTGCCCCACGAAATAAAAAAACACGAAGCATTGCCACAAAATAAAACGGCACAAGAAATCAAGATTGTTGTAGAAGAAATACAGAAAAGGTATCCTTGCTGTCATGAAGAAATAAAAACAGCCATCTGCCGCAAAAGAGCAAACATACAAAATCTGTAGATGGACGGCTTAATTAATTATGGTTCGTGCTCACACGTACGTAAAAATTATTTTTTATAAAAATGTATCAAAGTATCATTCTTGATGTTCAATATCGCTATATCTAATTGATATATTATCAGTTGCTGACAATGAGACTTCTCTGAAAACAAGGCGAGAAGTATCATAAAAGTATCATAAAAGTCGCATTTTTAGCGAAAAAATATCATTTTAGATGCAACATTTTGCCATTTTCCACGTTATTAAGATAATCAATTATTAACTTAATACCCAATAACACATGGACGAAAAAGAACTGCTGAGAAAAGCTTTTGAGTATGGCGAGGTGCCAGGCATCATCACCTACTGCTTCACCGAACTTTGTCCGATGAAAAACAACTGTATCCACTATCTCGCCTCGCTCTACAAGAACGACGACACCAAGCGGGGCCATGCCATCTTCCCCAATGCCTTGAAAGACGGAAAATGCGAGTTCTTCGCCCCACTGCGTATCGTGAAAATGGCCTGGGGATTCGACAAGCTCTTTGCCGAGGTGAAGTTGAAGGACGCTCCCCTGCTCCGCTCCGAGATGAGAAGCTACCTCGGCAGCAAGGGACAATACTACCGATATAAACTGGGACAACTGAAACTCGTGCCCGAACAGCAGGAACACATCAAGCAACTCTTCGCTCGCTTCGGTTACAAGGATGTGGATTTCGAGTACTTCGCCGAGGAAATCGACTTCACGAGTATATGATGAAGAATCCTGCCACCCATGGTTTCTCCGTGCCCACCACATGTTCCCTTACGGACCGACGGACGGGCATCGACTGAACAAGCCTCGGGCACACACTGCCAACACAGCGGGCAACAAGTGCCCAGACGGGAAGCCCACTTTTGGGCACTATACTTTCCTTTTCCAACAAGCTTTCAAAAAAAACATCATGAAGATTACAATCGTACACAACGACAATAAGAAACAACTCCTCGTCAGCACAAAGACGATGGAGAAACTACTGGAGCGCATCGCTAAGGACGACAGCAAGCAGAGCGTAACCCGATTCAGAGACTACGCCGCCTACATCGACGAAGACTACCGTTTCTACAAGGACATGCCTACATGGATGCACATCTATCCTGCCGCCGAGTTTGCGAAGGACGAGAACAGCAACCTGAAGATGAAGGTTTGTAATGGCATCCTGCTCCTCAAGTTCAGCAACATCACCGACCCCGATGGCACGGAAGGCGTGAAGCGTTCGGTCGCCATCCTGCCCTCCACCTTTGCCGCACTGGAAAGTGCCGACGGAAAGAGCGTCATCGTGCTGGTAAAATTCACCAACCAGAACGACAAGCTGCCAACTTCCGAGCCTGAGGCGGAGCAGCTCTATCGCATCGCCTACCAACAGATCCACCCCATCTACCAAGCCGTGGTCAAGGCATCGCTCACCATCGGCGCCCAGGTTGCTTCCGTGGAGGCTTCCTCTGCCATGTCGAACGAGCCTTCGCTGCACAACAGTTTCATGATGACGCTGGATGCCCACCCTTATTACAATGCCAAGGCGGTGGCGATGAGGATAGACTGTCATTACCGCACGGAAGGCACCGACCAGCAAGCCGATCCCGAAGCGAAAGGAAAGGCAAGAAACGAGGACATGGACTGCAAGGACGAGAAAAACGACATAGCAAGCATGATGCTGCTGTTGAGAAACCAATACAATTTCAGATACAACTCGGTAATGAAATACGTGGAATACCAGCCGAAGGAGAAAGGATGGTACGGATACCGGCCCGTGGAGCCGAGGGTGATGAAAAGAATGACGCTCGAAGTACAGTTGGCCGGACTAAGGGTGAGCATCAAGGACGTGAGGAATTTTCTGGAGTCGGACTACATCAAGAATTACAATCCGATAGAAGAGTATCTCTATCTGTGCCACAACAAGTGGGACGGCAAGGACCACATCCGTGCCTTGGCCCGCACCGTGCCCACCAACAATCCATACTGGGCAGACTGGTTTTACACGTGGTTTCTCGGCATGGTGGACCAATGGCGTGGATACACGCATCGCCAGTACGGCAACTCGGTGGCTCCGCTCCTCATCTCCAAACAGGGCTTCAACAAGAGCACTTTCTGCCGCCGCCTCTTGCCGCCCGAACTGCAATGGGGTTACAGCGACAACCTGATTCTCTCGGAGAAACGACAGGTGTACCAGGCGATGGCACAGTTCATGCTCATCAATCTTGACGAGTTCAACCAGATTTCACCACAGGTGCAACAGGGTTTTCTGAAGAATCTTATCCAGTTACCTACGCTGAAATACAAGCCGCCGTACGGAAGTCACGTCATGGAGTTTCCACGCCTCGCCTCCTTCATCGCCACGAGCAACATGAACGACATCCTCACCGACCCATCCGGCAACCGCCGTTTCATCGGCATCGAGTTGACGGGCCCCATCGACGTGAGTGTCCGCCCCAACCACCAGCAGCTTTTCGCCCAGGCGCTTGTGGCGTTGGGCAATGGCGAGAAGTGTTATTTCGATGCCGAGCAGGTGAAGCTCATCATGCAGAGCAACTGCCAGTTTGAGGTGGTTCTGCCGATAGACCAGTATTTCCGTCTCTACTTCGAACCTGCCGACGACGAGAAGGAAGGTGAGTACATGACGGCCGCCGAGATTTTCGACTTTCTGAAAAAGCAGATAGGTTCGTCGCTGAAAGTAAACAGCTTGATGGGATTCGGACGAAAATTGGCTAACATGACGCAACTGAACCACAAGCGTTTCGCCGATGGAATGAAATATCTGGTAAAGAAAAGATAAATCAGCCTAAAATGAGACTTCCATGATACTTTTATGAGACTTTTCGGAACAAAATCCGAAAAGTCTCATTTATTATATATATCTATCTATCAATGTATTACAAAAGTTTCAAAGTCAAGAAATGATACTTTGACACTTTTCTTTCAAAAAAACATTTACGGGCAAGAGATCAGCATCCTAAGTAAACCATAAGTCCACCC
>ERZ1034946.388-NODE-388-length-24988-cov-25.299001_pt1 | contig 24988 bp, 19 predicted proteins | sample MGYA00520591_ERZ1034946 | MGnify/ENA primary metagenome ERZ1034946 (study PRJEB33766, sample SAMN09781753) | gut metagenome | biome: gut microbiome | host: Homo sapiens | place: Madagascar | study: EMG produced TPA metagenomics assembly of the PRJNA485056 data...
TTATATACTGCCACGGCTACGGCGACTTTAGACCAATTACTTCACTAACTTGCCATATAGATAACAATAAATTTTTACCAATGCGGTGTTTGCCGACCATTTTTTCGATATTCACACGTCTCTGAATAGTTATAAACGGTTTATAAAAACTTCACTTGTACCGGACATAGCTATTCGGTATAATGAGCGTAGGCACAGGGAAGCATTGATACAGATGAAATAACATGACTTCTTTCTGACAGCCGACCCAGGGAATGAAATGACAGAGTAAAGATGACAGAACAAATAGGAGAAAAACATGACAGACAATTACAATAATGATTATAGAGAAGTAATCCCGGAAGAAGAGAAAAAACCGCAGGAGTCAGAAAAAGCATCCACCGTTGTGATCTCTGAAGATGGTAATCATCAGGATAACGGTGAGACGACACAGGTGACAGAGAGCACCGATCAAACTACCGATAAAAGCACAGACAACACTTCTGAGAATCCGTCCGATAAAAAGGAAAGTGAATATGAGGATGTCTGCTTTATCTGCCGCAGACCGGAAAGCAAAGCCGGGAGAATGTTCAAACTGCCCAATCATATCTGTATCTGCGATGACTGTATGCATAAGACCATGGAGACGGTCAGCCAGTTTGACTATCAGGGAATGTTAAACAATCCGGATCTGCAGGGGGATTTAGGACAATTTTCCGGACAGAACGGTTTTCCCAATATCAGCTTTGTGAACCTGGCTGATTTGCAGGGAGACGGAGGTATTCCCAATAAGCAGAAATTGAAAAAGAAAAAGAAAGCAGAAGGTCCCAAGCCGGTATTCAATATCAAGGACATTCCGGCACCGCACAAGATCAAGGCTAGCCTGGATGAATATGTGGTAGGACAGGAAAAGGCGAAAAAGGTAATCTCTGTAGCGGTATACAACCATTATAAGAGAGTGGCTACGGATACCATGGATGAAATCGAGATCGAAAAGTCCAACATCCTGATGATCGGCCCTACCGGTTCCGGTAAGACCTATCTGGTAAAGACTCTGGCAAAGCTGCTGGATGTGCCTCTGGCCATTGCAGATGCCACTTCCCTGACAGAGGCAGGTTATATCGGTGATGATATCGAAAGTGTTGTATCAAAGCTTCTGGCGGCTGCAGGAAATGATGTAGAGAAAGCCGAGAAGGGAATCATTTTCATTGATGAGATCGATAAGATCGCAAAAAAGAAAAACACGAATTCCCGTGATGTCAGCGGTGAGAGCGTACAGCAGGGAATGTTGAAACTACTGGAAGGTGCCGAGGTGGAGGTCCCTGTGGGCGCTAACAGTAAAAATGCCATGGTGCCGCTTGCCACGGTCAATACCAGAAATATTTTGTTCATCTGCGGTGGTGCGTTCCCGGATCTGGATGAGATCATCAAGGAGCGTCTGACCAAGACGGCATCTATCGGATTCAATTCGGAACTTCGGGATAAATATGACAACGATAAGGATCTGTTATCGAAAGTAACAGTAGAAGACATCAAAAAGTTTGGCATGATTCCCGAGTTTATCGGACGCCTGCCGATTATCTGCACGTTGCAGGGATTGTCTAAAGAGATGTTGGTAAAGATTCTGAAAGAGCCGAAGAACGCAATCTTAAAGCAGTATCAGAAACTGTTGGAACTGGATGAAGTAAACTTGGAGTTCACGGACGATGCACTGGAGGCTATTGCAGAGAAGGCGATGAAACGCGATACCGGTGCAAGAGCACTTCGGTCTATCATTGAAGAATTCATGCTGGATATTATGTATGAGATTCCCAAGGATGATAACATCGGCAGAGTCACGATTACCAAAGAATATATTGAAGGAACCGGTGGACCGATCATTGACATCCGCAGTAATCAGATCAAAGAGCCAATGGAGAATCTGAAGCAGATTCCGGTGGAGGACAATAAATAATTTTCTGTAGAACTCTCGTTGTCAGGCAGGAAAGATATCACTAGGATGACTTCTTTCTTGCCTGTTTTTGATTGAAAGGATGCGTGAAAAGTCAATGGAAACGACGCTGCCTCTTGGGCTTGCGACGTTTTTTCGCCTGCCGGATCGCTTCTTTACGTCTGTTGCGGAGATCCTGATCCACAGAATTGTAACGGGATCTGGAACGGTTTCGTCTTCGGTTGAATCGCCAGGTCAGTCGCGTGCTGCGATGCGCAAAATGATAATTCTTAAGAAAGGCACGCAACAGCAGGGCAAGGAAAATCAATACGGCAATTCCTAAGATGCAGAAAAATACTTTAATTACATTGATGAAGATAACGGCAGGTCCGTGAGAGGTACCGCCATTTGCTTCGGAAGAAGTCTCCCGGACAGCCGTCGGAATGCCGCCGTTCGTGTTTCCGGAAGTCTCCTGTGTGGCATTGCCTGCTTCGGAAGGTAGGGTCTCTGCGGTATCCGACGGAACAGTTTCTGCGCTGTCTGCAGAAGTATCCGTGCCGGTTACGCTTTCACTCGTGGCATCCCGGAATACACTGCTTCCTTTTTCTGCTGCTGTAAAATCAAGGGAAGCACTTCCTAATACAACATCGTTGTACGTATAGGTGATCACAGCTGCCTGCCCGGGTTTGGTGTTATCATAAGAGATACTGGACACGGCATCCTGAAAGGTGATCGTATTCGGCAGTGTAATGCAGGCGCTTTGATTCAGCTCCAGAATCGGCTTGGAGTTGCCAAAGATATCATTTCCGCTGTAAAAAGAACCGGCATTCTCGATATTATATTTTGTCTCTGTCTGAGAAATGTTTACGCTCTGGAAGTTGCTGAAGCCGTAATCAAACAGGGAAATCGTGTCCTCATAGTAATTCGGATTCTCATCCTTCATTACGACACAGATCAGTTTCAGACCATCTTTTTCGGCACAGGAGACCAAGGTGCTTCTTGCCACATCTGTGTAACCGGTCTTACAACCTACCAGATAAGGATAAGCATATTTCCCACCGGGAATCAATTCCATCTTGTTGACTTCCATAATGTCATCCGGCTGTCTCTCAGATGGCAGGATATGAAGCATATGAGTCATGGTCATTTTACACAGTGCTTCATTGGCAAAAAAAGCCCGGCCGATCATCGCCAGATCGTAAGCACTGGTGTAATGATCCTCATTGGGCAGGCCGTTGGGATTCACAAAATGGGAATCCACACAGCCCAATTCCTTGGCGCGCTCGTTCATGATCGCTCCGAAATCCTGCCAGGTCGTACCGGAAATATGCTCCGCCACAGCAAAGGACACCTCGTTCGCAGAACGGATCAGAATGGCATTGAGGCATTCCTCCATGGTCAGCTGTTCTCCGGGCTCGATTGCAATATGGTTGCTTCCCGGGTCGATATCATGGACCGCATCATAAGAGAAATCGACAATCTCATCCATGCTGCAATGCTCGGAAGCGATTAAGGTGGTCAGAATTTTGGTCGTGCTTGCCGGATATTCCTGCTGATGGATATTCTTGGCATAAAGAATGGCACCGGTATCCGCATCCATCAAAACGGCGGATTCTGCACTTATGACAGGACCGGTCGGCCAGTTTGTGATTTCATTGGATTGTATGGCAAGAGACTGATTGTGTGCGATATTCTCTTCCTTGATGGTAGCAGCGTGTACGTTAAGTCCCAAAGATGCAAAAAGACAGAGGGTGCTGATTCCAGTAACTGCCTTTGTAAAAAAACTTCTATATGAAAAATGCCTGAAAAAATGCATGTACAAATCCTTCCTAAAATAAAATGGCGTATGATAAAACACATCTTTTATCATACACCATTTTATAGAAAAACCAAAGTCCAATCTTTATTTTTTAAATCTTTTTAAGACATGATACATAGACAGTATTTTATTGTACGGAATAATGCATATGTTCCTGACCGTCCAAGTCCTTCCAGAGAAATTCGGAATTTTCCAAAAGCATATAACCATGCCAGCTGTCTTCCTTCGGAAGAGACACGGAGCCGGGATTCATGCAGATATATGGTTCCGCTTCGTGCACCACACATTTGGGGACGTGGGTATGTCCGTGCAGCAGGATGTCTCCGGGATGCAGAGGGGGCAGATGCTGTTCATTGTAGACATGTCCGTGCGTAGCATAGATCGCAACATTGCCGTCGGCAATCACACAGTAATCACTCAGAACCGGGAACTCAAGTACCATCTGATCTACTTCTCCGTCACAGTTTCCACGGACGCAGTAGATATCGTTCCTGCGTGCATTGAGCAGAGCCATGACCTCCTTGGTTGCATAGTCTTTTGGCAGATCATTTCGGGGACCGTGGTATAAAATATCGCCTAACAACAGTAATCTGTCGGCACCTTCCCTGTCGTAGGCTTCGAGCAGCTTTCGGCAATAATATGCCGAACCGTGAATATCCGATGCAATCATCCATTTCATAGTTATGTTCCCTTCGCAGATACTTGCGAATCCTCCTGCTCTCAGTATAATACCTGCCACAGTCACTTGACAAGCTTTCTAAGATAAAGTACATTGACAGTACAGATTTGAACCAGATTGTAATTCAAAACAGAGAGAAAGCAAGAAAGGTTGACAGTTACATGAGATTACGTAATATTACCGGTTCCCGAGAGGTGATCGCTGAGAGCCCCTATGTGGTGCCGGAAGACACTTTGGAGCAATGCCCGGATACCTGGCAGCAAATCTTCGGAAATGATCATCCGATCCGGATTGAGATCGGCATGGGAAAAGGACGTTTTCTGCATACGCTGGCGAAGCAGAATCCGCAGATCAATTATGTGGGAATTGAAAAGTATTCCAGCGTGTTATTGAGAGCGATTCAAAAGATGGAGGAAGAGGAACTTCCGAATCTGAAATTTATCCGGATGGATGCAGAGGACATAGATAAGGTGTTCGGAAAGGGGGAAGTAGACCGGATCTATCTGAATTTTTCCGACCCCTGGCCGAAGGACCGTCATGCCAAAAGACGTCTGCCTTCCCGACAGTTCCTGGCGCGTTATGATGTCATATTGAAAAAAGAAGGAACGCTGGAATTCAAGACAGACAATCGCCCGTTGTTTGACTTTGCTGTGGAAGAACTCGAACCCGCCGGCTGGCAGGCAAAGGTGATCACCTACGATCTGCACAGTGACGCTGCTCTGATGGAAGGCAATGTGATGACAGAATATGAGGAAAAATTCTCTTCCGTAGGTAACCCCATCTGTAAATATATCATTTTCAGATAACCATGCGAGGAGAGGCAGAAGAAAATTTGGTTTGCCCGGAATAGATTGTCCTGTTTTTTGAAATACTACCAATGTAGGAAAAGAGAATCGGAGATACTGCCAATATAAAAAACGACTACAAACAAACGGAAATACAAAACACAGATAAGAGATAGAAAGGAAGGATAATATGGAATATACCTTTACAGTTGCTAATTTTGAAGAGGAAGTTCTGCAGTCAGAGCTTCCGGTGCTGGTGGATTTTTATGCGGACTGGTGTAATCCCTGCAAAATGATGGCACCCACCGTGGCAAAGCTTGCCGAAGCCTATGCAGGCAAAATAAAGGTCGGAAAAATCAATGTGGACGAAAATATGACGATCGCACAGAAATACCGTGTGGCAAGCATTCCTAATTTTGTCGTGTTCAAAAACGGACAGCCGGTGGCAAACTTTGTCGGGGCTATGTCGGAAGCAGATTTCCGACAGAAATTGGAAGCAGCTGTTTTCTAAAGAAAACAGCTGCCGGGAAATCGTTACAGAAGATCGCTGAGTTTTGCAAACTGCTCCAGCGTCAGTGCTTCCCCACGTACAGTAGCGGACAGCCCCATCTGCGCAAGCGCAGCAGCGGCGGATTCTTTGGTAATGCCCGGTAATCCGGCATTGCCAAGTCCGTTTACCAGTGTTTTACGACGCTGGTTAAAAGAAGCACGGATCAGGGAGAACATCTTCTTTTCATCTTTCACCTGTACAGGTGGTTCTTCATATCGTGTCAGTCGGATGACAGCACTGCCTACATTCGGTCTCGGGATAAAACAATTGGGCGGTACATTTGCCACGATTTCCGGCTTCGCATAGTATTGCACGGCCAGAGACAAGGCACCGTAGTCTTTCGTGCCGGGGCCTACCTGCATACGGTCTGCCACTTCCTTTTGTACCATAATGGTAATGCTTTTTAACGGTACGCGACTCTCGAACAGTCCCATGATGATCGGAGTCGTAATGTAATAAGGGAGATTGGCCACTACTTTAATGGGACGTCCCCCATTTTTCTCTTCCACCAGACGGTTGATGTCTACTTTCAGAATATCATCATTCATCACTGTCACATTGTCATAATCCTGCAAAGTTTCCTCCAGAATCGGAATCAGTGCTTTATCGATTTCCACTGCCACGACGCTGCCGGCACGTTCTGCCAGATACTGCGTCATCGTACCGATGCCGGGACCAATCTCCAACACACAGTCTTCCTTCGTGATCTCCGCGGAAGAGATAATACGATCCAGTACTGTCGTATCGATCAGAAAATTCTGTCCGAATTTTTTCTGAAAATTAAAATGATATTTCTGAAGTACCGCAATGGTATTCTGGGGGATTCCCAAATAAGCCATGATAATTCTCCTTTTCTTTCATTACTTTAGATCAATAATACTTAAAGTCCTCTAAAAAGTGAATACAATCATACAATACCAGCACATCCATTCCCTGTTCCGGCTCATATTGTTCCATAAACTGAAAAAGTTTTCCGTTAAAATAACGAAGATCTACCACATAGATCGTTTCATAATGCGTTGTCAGCAGCGGAATCATACTGTTGGCATAAGAATCTTTGATCACAAAAAGCGTTTTACCGGGATTGTATCCGGTGTGAATCTCTACGAAAGCATGGTTGTCGTTCAGGAAAAAGCCATATTGGTTCTTCGTGTCCAGATATTCCGGAGCATACAACGAATCCGATGTATCTTTCAGGTCATAGGTGACCGTTACCGCTTTTTTCTCTGTTTCAGGGAAATATTGTATGGTATCTTTTGTCCAGTCCAGGTTGATCCTTGACTGTAACGTTCCCTGAAAATCATCGGATACCGTCTGCATCCCGTGAAGGTCGTAAGGATAGGGATAACGGTTCATGCTCCTCGCCCATGCCAGAAATCCGTAATAAGCGCCCAGACTGGTCCAGTGATGATCGGTACGGTAATAGACCGGCTCCCCGGCATGGTCTTGTAATGCATGATATACATCTACATAATGCTCGTCTCCGACTGCCTCTTTTACCTTGGTAAGAAGTCTGTCTTCTTGATAATAAGGCGCATACATGGGAAGCTTATCCGTCAGAATATTATCTGCTGTCGGAACAAGCATTACTTTGGCATCCCATCTGTTTACCAGTTTTCGCAGGGAAGCAATCCGGGAGTTTTCCATTTGTTCGGTATATTCCTCCGGATCATTGACACCGATCAGATAATGTCCGGATGCCAGATAGACACCGTTGATTTCCCTTTTCCGGAACAGAATATCCGCACGGGTCTTAAGCCTGACCCACTTATCACGACCTACAAACTGATCGGTCATATAGGTCTCATAATCTTCACCATAGGTTCCCACAAAAAGCGCATCCCAGGAAAATGCCGGACGGGAAGCAAGTAAACGGTTCTCTGTTTCCGAATAAATTTTGTCACCGTTGCACAGATCGGCAATGCCCAGAACCAGAAGAACCGCGCAGATCAGACCGACCGTCAGCAGGGAATTTCTTTTATCATCCACACACGTTTCCTCCTTTCCGGTCAAAAGCGAAAATATAAAAACGGATTATACGATGCGTCCACGAGATAAGCGACAGACAGCACCAAAAGCGCTGTGGGGATCACCTTTTCTCCCAGACGGTAAAGCGCCATGGCAGGACCGGTCTTGCTGCTTTTAAGTCTGTGTACCAGACGATTTCCCAAGGGAAGGCAGGCAATCAGTGCAATCAATAAAAGTACCAGATATTCACTGCCCAGATACAAGGCCTGAGAATTCACAAGACCGATACCACCCATACCAAACATTGCCTGCAGATACGACAGGATCTCACCGGGCTGCTCCAATGCGAAAAATACCCAGCCAATCAGCACAACGGCCAGAGTATAGATTCTTCCGAACACGCCGGGAGAATTGGCCAGAAACTCGCCCAGAAACAGTTTTTCCAGAATCAAAAATGCAGCGAACCAAAGCCCCCAAAACAAAAAGTTCCATCCGGCGCCGTGCCAGATTCCGGTCAGCATCCATACAAGCAGAATATTGAAAATCTGCCTGGCAAGTCCCTTGCGATTGCCGCCCAGAGGAATATAGACATATTCCTTAAACCAGGTACTCAGCGAAATATGCCATCTGCGCCAGAAGTTCGTGACGGAATCGGCAAGGTACGGATAATTGAAGTTTTCCGGAAAATGAAATCCCAGAATGGCACCCAGACCGATTGCCATATCCGAATAACCGGAGAAATCAAAATAAATCTGGAAAGCAAAGGCCACAACTCCCAGCCATGCCATCAATACACTCATTTGCGCAATTTCCGTCGAAGAAATCTGTGTCCATAACAGCCCCAGCTGATTTGCCAGCAATACTTTTTTGGCAAGTCCGGTCACAAAGCGTCTTGCGCCATAGCTGATTTCCTCCAGATCCACGCGTCTGTCCTTCAGATATTTTTCCACCTGATGATATTTTAAAATCGGCCCGGCAATCAGCTGTGGGAACATTGTCACATAGACACCAAACTGCAGGATATTGCGCTGTGCCTTCACATCCCCTCTGTAGACATCAATTACGTAAGACATTGTCTGGAAGGTATAAAAAGAGATGCCGATGGGCAGCGGCAGATGCATGAGCGGAAGCGTGGTTCCAAAGATGCTGTTGACGGTCTGTAACAGAAAATCCGCATATTTAAAAAAGCCCAGGAGAAAAAGATTGATCACAATCGAACACAGCAAAAAGATCCTGGAGCTGCCTTTTCCTCTGTAATCTTCGATCAGCCTTCCCCAGATAAAATCAGAGATCGTGGAAAAAAGCATGAGAAAGATATAAACAGGTTCTCCCCAGGCATAAAAGACCAGGCTCCCCAGAAAAAGAACCAGATTCTTCATCTTCCGGGGAACCAGGAAATAGCAGATCATAAAAACCGGTAAAAACCGAAAAAGAAACAATAAACTGCTGAATACCATTTGTTTTGCTCCGCATTTACTCCAGAGTCTGTCGAATCGCCTCCAGAGCAAGTTCATTCTGCTCCTGACAGTGGGTGATCACAGCTTCGTCTCCCTGCTCTTCCGCAGCGGAAGTGTCCGCACCCAACTGTACAAAACATACATAATCTCCTACACGCTCGATCCGGGACGCCTGAATCTTGCCCAGATTCATGGGATACTGCATCGTATCATTCACCAGATGGTCACGGTAGGTGTTCAATGCATTTTCTACTTCCTCTACCTTACCATTTTTTGCATGAATAATCAATAAAGTATCTACATTGACGCTGATCATGGGGGACTCTCCGAGGTAAGCGTCATAGAGATCGGCACTGACACCGTAGGTGTCGTTCAACATTTCTGCCGGAATCTCGGAATCCGGCCAGTAATCCTCTCCCAGGGCATCGGTCACAGCTTTTTTGGCATTCTGTAAGACTGTTGTAACATCCGCGTCTGCAGTCTGTGCACCGTTCTGAGTACTATCGGCTGTCTCGCCATCCTGAGTACTTTGGTTCGTTTCCGTGCTGCTCACGGTCGTATTCTCTGTTGCGGAAGTCTCTCCGTTTCCCTGCTTACCTCCGCAGGCGGTCATGGAAACGGCTAAGGTACCCATCAGTAACATACATGCTAATTTTTTCTTCATAAACTCCTCATTTCTGCACACGCCTTTTTGCGCGTCTGCTGTTTCCTGATTATATGGAACAGAGTTCCCCCTTTTGGAACTCTCTATTCTGTTGGATGCTGGATACGGGGAAAAAGTTTCATAACGATGAAAAAATGTCTTTCTTCCTTTACAAAAGGATCGGCGGTACGCTATACTTGCAAAGGAATATTGACTTAGATCCGCTGCAAAAGCAGCAGAATGCGAGGAATTATGAGTATATTAAACGTAGAACACCTGACCCATGGTTTTGGAGACCGTGCTATTTTTAACGACGTTTCGTTTCGCCTGCTGAAGGGAGAGCATATCGGTCTCATCGGTGCCAATGGGGAAGGAAAATCTACCTTTATGAATATTATCACCGGGAAACTGATGCCGGATGAAGGCAAGGTAGAATGGGCCAAAAATGTACGTGTCGGTTATCTGGATCAGCATACGGTGCTGACTCCCGGCATGACGATCCGCCAGGTACTGGCATCCGCGTTTGACTTCTTATATGATATGGAAGCGCAGATGAATGAGATTTGTGAAAAAATGGGGGATGCCACGCCCGAAGAATTGGAACAATATATGGAAGATCTGGGAACGATTCAGGATCTGCTGACCATGCATGATTTTTACATGATTGATGCCAAGGTCGAGGAAGTGGCAAGAGCACTGGGACTTATGGAAATCGGTCTGGATCGTGATGTGACCGAATTGTCCGGCGGACAGCGTACCAAAGTCCTGTTGGGAAAGCTGTTGTTGGAAAAACCGGATATTCTGCTGTTGGACGAGCCGACCAACTATCTGGATGCAGAGCATATTGAATGGCTCAAACGTTATCTGCAGGAATATGAGAATGCATTTATCCTGATCAGCCATGATATTCCGTTCCTGAACAGCGTCATCAACCTGATCTACCACATGGACAATCAGGAACTGACCCGTTATGTGGGAGATTATGACAAATTCCAGGAAGTCTATGCGATGAAAAAATCCCAGCTGGAAGCTGCCTATAACCGCCAGCAGAAAGAGATTGCCGACTTGAAGGATTTCGTGGCGAGAAACAAGGCACGTGTTTCCACACGTAACATGGCCATGTCCAGGCAGAAGAAGTTAGACAAGATGGATGTGATCGAACTGGCAGCGGAGAAACCGAAGCCGGAGTTTTCCTTCAAGATGGGTCGTACGACCGGCCGCATGATCTTCGAAACGAAGGATCTGGTCATTGGTTATGAGGAGCCGCTGTCCAAACCATTAAATCTATCCATGGAACGAGGGGAAAAAGTTGCATTGATCGGTGCCAACGGGATTGGTAAGACTACTTTATTAAAAAGTATTTTAGGACTGCTTCCCCCTTTGTCCGGTGCGGTAGAGCAGGGAGATTATCTGGAGATCGGCTATTTTGAACAGGAGATGTCCGGTTCCGGCGATAAAAGCTGCATCGAGGAAATCTGGCAGGAGTTCCCGGCTTTCACGCAGTATGAAGTCCGATCCGCACTGGCCAGATGCGGTCTGACGACCAAACATATTGAAAGCCGTGTGAAGGTATTGAGCGGTGGCGAGCAGGCAAAGGTACGCCTCTGCAAACTGATGAACCGTGCGACCAATGTGCTGTTACTGGATGAGCCGACCAATCATCTGGATGTGGATGCCAAGGAAGAACTGAAGCGTGCGCTGAAAGAATACAAGGGCAGCATTCTCATGGTCTGCCATGAGCCGGAGTTCTATGACGGACTGGCTACCCAGGTGTGGGATCTGTCCCGGTGGACAACCAAAATCTAATCTTTTTAATATCCTATTGACATTTTGTAAGCTTGTGGTATCATATTCATATGAACAATGGTTCATATGAATGAATATTAAAACCAAATGCAAATGATTAGCAACTGGAACCCGGAAAATGCGAATGCAGGAAAGAGGAGGATATTACCATGAAGAAAACTTATAAGATCGAAGTAGATTGTGCAGCATGTGCTCTGAAGATGGAGGATGCAGCGAAGAAGGTAGAAGGTGTTGCGGATGCAACCGTCAGCTTCATGACACAGAAGATGAAGGTAGAATTCGCCGAGGGAAGCGATGAAAAGGCTGTTATGGAGAACGTGGTTAAGGCTTGCAAGAGAGTAGAGGATGACTGCGAGATCTATTTATAAGGTGACGAACGGAGCCCGGAAAAGAGGAAGCTATGAATAAGAAACAGAAAAAAGTATTGATCCGTATTATTGTTGCAGCGGTTTTGATGGTGATTCTGCATTTTGTTCCGGTAGAAGACCTCTTAAAAGGAGTGCTGTATCTGATCCCCTATGCGGTGATTGGATATGATATCCTGAGAAAAGCAGTGCTTGGCATCATGCACGGTGAGGTGTTCGATGAGAATTTCCTGATGGCAGTGGCTACGGTAGGTGCCATGGCATTGGGCGAATATTCCGAAGGCGTAGCCGTTATGCTGTTCTACCAGATCGGTGAGCTGTTCCAGTCGGTAGCGGTAGGCAAGAGCCGCCAGAACATCAGTGCCCTCATGGATATCCGTCCGGACTATGCCAATATCGAGACAGAGGATGGCAAATTAGAGCAGGTCGATCCCGACGATGTAGAGATCGGTACGGTGATCGTGGTTCGCCCCGGAGAAAAGGTACCGATCGATGGTGTGGTAATCGAAGGAACTTCTACGTTAAATACCAGCGCCTTGACTGGTGAGAGCGTTCCCAGAGAGATCGCGACAGGTCAGGATGTTATCAGCGGCTGCGTGAACCTGACTGGACTTTTGAAAATCCGTACGACGAAGGAATTCGGCGAGTCTACGGTATCCAAGATTCTGGATCTGGTGGAAAATTCCAGCATGAAGAAATCCAGATCCGAGAACTTTATCACGAAGTTTGCAAGATACTATACCCCGGCAGTCTGCTACAGTGCACTGGCACTGGCGATTCTCCCTCCTGTGATCAACCTGATTCTGGGGAATCCCACAGCCTGGAGTACCTGGATCATCCGTGCACTGACCTTCTTGGTCATCAGCTGCCCCTGCGCACTGGTCATTTCGATTCCCTTAAGCTTTTTCGGCGGAATCGGTGCGGCAAGTGCCTGCGGTATCCTGGTAAAAGGTTCGAATTATCTGGAAGCACTGTCTGAGACAAAATACGTCGTATTTGATAAAACAGGTACATTGACCAAAGGTGTATTTGAGGTAACCGGAATCTATCCGGAGAAAGATTTCACAGAAGAGACATTATTGGAATATGCCGCTTATGTGGAAAGCTATTCCAGCCATCCGATCAGCAAGAGCCTGAAGGCAGCTTACGGCAAGGAACTGGATTCATCCAAGGTAAGTGATGTGGAAGAAATCAGTGGTCACGGCGTGACTGCTAAGGTAAACGGAAGCCCGGTGGCAGCCGGTAATGCAAAGCTGATGAAGAGCCTGCAGATGACCTATACCGAGAATACCGGCGTGGGAACTGTGGTGTATGTGGCTGTGGACGGAAAGTATGCCGGCTACATCCTGATCTCCGATGTCATCAAAGATGGCGCGAAGGAAGCCATTGCATCGTTGAAGAATTCCGGCGTGAAGAAGTGCGTCATGCTGACCGGTGACAGTAAAACAGTTGCAGAATACGTAGCCGGTGCGTTAAAATTGGATGAAGTACACAGTGAACTGCTTCCTGCTGACAAGGTGGAATGCGTTGAAAAGCTGTTACAGGAAAAGGCTGCGAAAGAAAAACTGGCCTTTGTCGGTGACGGCATCAATGATGCGCCGGTGTTGTCCCGTGCAGATATCGGTATTGCCATGGGTGCACTGGGATCCGATGCAGCCATAGAAGCAGCAGATATCGTCCTGATGGATGACAATCCTGCCAAGATCGCACTGGCAATGAAGATATCCGGAAAATGCCTGCGGATCGTCTATGAGAACATCGTATTCGCATTGGCAGTCAAAGCAATCTGCCTGATCCTGGGTGCACTGGGCATCGCGAACATGTGGGTAGCTATTTTCGCAGATGTGGGTGTCATGGTGTTAGCGGTATTGAATGCCGTGCGCTGCCTGAAAATACGTCAGAACTAAACGCATGCAATACAATGCAGAAGATGCATTGCCTGACACATTGATTCCCTTGCAATTTCGATGACAGATGTCAAAACTTTCGGCGTAGTCAGCCACATAGATACTTTTGACATAGAGATTTGAAAACGCGTTTCGGTCAGGGATGTGGGGCAGGGACAATCTAAATAGGAAAACAGGTGGCAGAATGCATAAGTTATTTACAGAAATTCCGGAACTGTGCAGGGACGAAAAGTTCCTGCACAGTGTGATGAAAAAATACCATTATGATGAGGAAGAATATCCTGTACTGCGCCAGTTGGCGGAAGAAATGTACACTTGCCTGCAGGAAGAGGCAGTCTGGCAGGATCTATTGTATGAAGAGGCTTTTTCCGAAAAGGAACAGCCTTTTTCTGCGGTAGGGATTACTTTGGGCAAGGGCATCGATGCGCTGCAGGAGACTTATCTTGGTAAGGAGCTTCTCACAGAGAGCTATATGATAGAAGTCCTGTCCAGTGAACTGCTCTTACAAAATTATCGTTCCTATACAGAATGGACTGCCATCCATCACCAGCTCCATGTAGCCAGATTATACTTTCAAGGCTCCAACGGAGACTTTGGCTCCAACGGAGACTTTGGCTCCACCTCTGCCCAAACTGAGTTAAACAAACAGCTTCAGATCGAGTACCTTCCGGAACTGTTGAAAAAACTTGACCTGCCGATTACCTGCAATGAGGCTTATTGCATGCTTCCCAAAAAGAGCGTGGTATTTTATGCAAAACTAACGACAGACCCCTTCACAAAATGTGCCGGCATCTGTCTGGGCTGCGGCAGGAGAGATTGTCCGAACCGCATGGAAGAGAAAGAGAACTTCCCATTGCATTTTGCAGATATGACAGATCGTCCATTATCCTATGGATATGCCAGAATTTTTTCCAAAAAATAAGGTTAACGTACAGATTGGTACTGCGTATTGCACGAAATATTAAAATTTTGCAAAGCTTTTGTCAGACTACTTGTGAACCCCAAAAGAATATGGTATGATGCAATCACATTTCAAAGAGGAAAGATATCGCTATTGCGGTATCTTTTTTGTTTCTACAGGATCTTGGCCGGTGCACAGCTGACCGGATCCGGAGCAACGACAGTTTCTGTGCGGAAAAGAGGCGGATATGGAAGTATTTTTAGAGGTAACTGTGCAGCATAAAAAATATTATGCCGGTTTTATGGAAAAGCTGCGGCAGCTGCCGGAGATCAGATCCTGCTATCAGGTGAGTGGGGAATATGATTTCCTCGTCAAAGCAGATGTGACTTCGGAAAGGGAACTGGACCGGCTGGAACGGACTGTACGCAAGATCAACGGCGTATATGGCGTACAGTCCGTCTATGCATTGCAGGAAATTATATGAAACGATAAGTGTGGCGGAATACCTAACGCAATAGTGCATGAAAAGTCTCTTCCAGATTCAGACGGCCATATCCCCATTCCCTGTTGGGGTAGGACAGACCCGGAGTGCGTACGGCACCGCGGATGAAATAACTGCGGATCTCCCGGCTTTCGGCCAGCCGGTTATTGCCCTCGATGACCGCCCATTGGAAAAACTGTGCTACCGCGCCGGCAGTGATGGCGGCTGCCAGACTGCTTCCGGTGCGTTTGCCGCGGATCGTGGAAACGTTGACACCGGGAGCGGCGAGATCGGGACGAATCTGGCCGGTACGCCCGAACCCTCTGCCGGATTCTGGGTAAAAGCTGTTATTTTCTGCATTATAGGTGGAGACACTCATGACCTCGGGAGCCATGGAAGGTTCGGTCAGGGTCATATCGGGATCCGGGTTCAGGAAATAGACCGGTGCGTTTAAAAATTCCGTGATGGGCAGCCACATATGAAAATGACCATTATTGAGGCTTCCGGAGGCGGAGACACGGAAGGTCCAGATCCCTGGCGTGGGATCCTGTACCCGTACCAGAATCAATTCTTCGCCTGAATTTTCTTCTACCAGGGCAGAGTCGATCGTGACTCTGCTTTTTTCGTAGATAAAAGAATAGGTCACGCTCTGCTGCAATCCCAGACGTAAACGTGGAACATCTTCTCCACCGGGAGTACGGATGCTTAGATTGAAAGCATCAGGAAGATTTCCCCAGAGCTCCAGCCAGAATCCAAGACTGCCGTCACTGACTCTGACTTCTACGTCACGCGCATTCCCTTCCGCGGTCTGTCCGTCCAGCCTGCCATGATAATGGTGCGAGGCGTTCCCTTCATTTCCACCGCAGACCACAGCAGCGCGGCTTCTGCGTACGGCATACAAAGAGAGATATCTGGACAATGCCGAATTCCCGGCATGATCTCCCTGATTTGTGCCAAGCCCCAGGCAGATGACCACCGGACGTTCGAACAGTCGCACAAAAGATTCGGCATATTTGATCCCCAGCATGATGTCATTCTCCTGATAGGCGGGGACATCGTCCGGCACCAGGTAAAAACGACGCAGATACTGCTTGCATTCTTTTAATTTTACGACAACAATATCCGCATTCGGGGCGGCACCGATATAAGGTGTCCCACTGCTTATCACGTTGCCGGCGGCAATGCCTGCCAGGACACTTCCGTGGCCGTTTAGGTCCCTGGAGGGAACGATCTCGTAGGGATCTTCAGCGCGCAGCGCCCGGTTGATGTCTTCCCTGCGATATTCGGAACCGTATTTTAAGCCTTCCGGCGGTGTACCCGTCTGAATCGTCTGATCCCAGAGCGCCAGAATCCGGCTGCTGCCGTTTTCATCCAGAAAGGCAGGGTCGCGATAATCGATCCCGGTATCCAGAAAGCAGAGAATGACGCCCTGTCCGGTCAGACTTAAGGGAGGACGCTGCATTTGCGTGATGCCGCTCGCAATGAGGCTGGACGGGTCGAAGGGGGCGGTACCCGGCGCGGAGATTTCGGATGCCGGAGATTGCGATGCAGAAGTGTCCGGAGTGAAAGTATTTGGGGCAAAAATATCGGAAGCATCGGCATCGGAAGGCATCAGCTGCATCAGACCATAGAGCTTTGGCATATTATGATAAGGGAAAAAATCGATCTCCGGGCTCCGGATGCCCGGGCTGTTCAGATATAGGATCAGGAATTCCTCACCGATACTTTCATAGCAATTCGTCTCATACTGTAAAAATTCCGAAGCCGAAAAATCTGTGATGATGTCATAAGTGTCTTCCGACAGAATCATTTCCCTGCAATCCATAAAACGTCCTCCGACGGCACAGTCATAATTACCGTATGATGGAAGTGTGGTTTAGTTGCATATTTTGTAATGAAATGATAGAATAAACTGTATTGTAAGCATCTATTTTACAGGAAAAGGATAAGGAGCGGCGCACATGGAGCTGATACAAAAAGTAAAAGCGCTACAAATAGGAAAAAGAAAAGTCTTCCGGCGGATGTTGATAATCGAAGGGATTCTGATCGCGTTGGGAATCATAGGACTGTTTGGGAAAAATGACGTGTATGAATATCCCACGGACAGGGTAGCAGTAGCTACAGGTACTTATCAACAGGATGTCCGGATAGAAAATCTGTCATTGAAACCGGGGGTATACCGGATACAACTGCACTATGACACGGATACCAATATGAAGAATTTCTGCAATGTGGAAGATGATACTCTGCAATATCGTCTCCTGCGCAGCAGCGGAGAGCATTTCTATGAAGGACTGCACGAGACAGATTTTCAGATCTGGTTATTACAGAAATCCGATCATCTGTCTGTGTCTGTGACCTATGGCGGAGAAGGCAGTTATACCATCAACGGACTGACCGTCAGGGAGACGAATGGTCTGACGGCAATTTTGTTATGTTGTGTCCTCTTTTTTTCACTGGTCGCTAACCTGGGGTATGTGTATGTACAATATGACAGGGAATATCAGATCAGTATTGCACAGAAGGGGATTCATTTCGGCCTTGCGCTGCTTCTGTTATGCAGTTCCCTGCCGTTAATGCAGGATATGATACTGGGCAGCGGAGACTTGGGTTACCACATGCTGCGTATGATGGGAGTCAAGGACGGAATCCTGGCAGGGCAGTTCCCGGTGAGAATTGCACCCAAGTGGCAGCAGGGATACGGCTATGCTTCTTCCATATTTTATGGAGAGACGCTGATTTATGTAGGTGCGTTATTCCGACTGATCGGGTTTTCTTATATTACAAGCTACCGGTTATTTATTCTGTTTATCAATGCATTGACGATACTTGTTGCATACTATAGTTTCCGTAAGATTTTTGCGGATCGTTATATAGGACTTTTGTGTACGATGCTGTACAGCTTGTCTGTCTACCGGATCTCCAAGACCTTTATCTGCGGTTCTCTGGGTGAGACGTTCGGTATTTTGTTCCTGCCGCTTCTTGCGTATGGATTTTACCGTGTATTTGCGCAGAATATTTCGGAGAAAACATATCGGTTTTCCTGGATTCCGCTGACGGTGGGATTCACCGGACTGGTGCAGTCACATCTGTTAACCGGAGAGCAGGCGGGTGCTTTTACGATCCTGTTATGTCTGATTTTATTAAAGAGAGTGTTCCGGAAACAGACCTTTTTGTCGCTGGCTAAGACCGTGATCTATAGTGTTCTGCTGAGTGCCTGGTTCCTGGTTCCTTTTGCGGATTATATGCTGCGTGGGGATTTTGTGATTCAGAATGTGTCCGGCAGAACGATCCAGTACAGAGGGTTGTACCCGGCACATTTGCTGTTTACTTTTTTCAGAAACGGTGAGAACGTATTTTACTCGGATAACGGTATGGTCGACAGCCAGCCGATGGGATTGGGGATCGCACTCGTGGTGACATTGCTCCTCTGGTGCGGTATGCTCTTTTTCCGGAAAACGACGCATCTTCGGAAGGAAGAGAAGGCACTGGGGAAAATCGCCGGAGCCTTTGCCTTTTTATCTCTGTGGATGACCTTATCCGTGTTTCCCTGGGATAAGATTCAGAGCCTCAATGAAATCACGGCAACGCTGGTATCCAGTATTCAGTTCCCGAATCGTTTTTTAACGATTGCAACGCTATGTATTGTATTGCTCTCCGGTGTCATTGCCAAAGAGATCAAGGGACAGTATGCGACGAAGGGGTTACAGTTCTATTTTGCAGGTATGGCGGTGCTGACGGTGCTCAGCGGTATTTATCTGATGAATGATATGGTGCAGACGAAGAATACCTACCGGATCTATGATGAAAAGGGAATGGGCAGCGGCTATATTGCCGGTGCGGAATATCTTCCGCAGGGAGCAGATCCTTCCCGGTTCTGGACACATGATCCGTATACAAATGAAACCGTGGAAATCACAGAGTATAAAAAGGACGGTATTGTGATAGAAATGCACTGCCGGAATGAGGGGGATACAGAAGAAACGGTGGAATTGCCGCTATTGTATTATTATGGTTATCGGGCGTTCGATGTCGCTTCCGGACAGGAACTTGCGATTACGACCAGTGATAATTTTGCAGTGTGCGTGGAATTGCCGACAGGTTACGACGGCACGGTGCATGTAGCATTTTACAGTCCCTGGTACTGGCATGTGGCAGAAATTGTCAGCTTATTCAGTTTTGGTGCGCTGACAGTCTGTGTGATACTGGAGAAGAAAAAGGAAAGGAAACAGGCATGAAGAGAAAAGAAAAATGTATGATGCAGGATAAACAGAAGAATTTCTTTTGTATGCTTGGCATTTTCCTGGTGGTGGCATTGCCGCTGTTTACGAATTATTGCCTGAATTCTTCGGAAGTCCCGTATCAACTGGTGCGGATCGAGGAATTGACAAATCATTTGAATGCGGGCATTTTTCAGATCGCGATGCCGGTGAACTGGCAATACGAGCATGGCACTGCCGGTCTGGATGGGAATCTGTTCTGGGTGCTCCCGGCAATTCTCAGGAAAATAGGATTTCCGCTGGAAAGAGCATATCGTATCTTCCTTATGTGCATTTGTGCTGTTTCGGTCGGGCTTTCCTATACAGCATTCCGTAAGCTGTTTCAGAACAATAAACTGGGAATGATGGGATGTATGCTGTACAACTGGACTCCCTGGTATGTGGATACTTTATACGGACGGGCAGCCATTGGCGAAGCATTGGGTTATGCATGTTTGCCGGTGCTGTTGCTTTTCCTGGCAGATGTGCCAAAACAGGGAGCGGAAAAGGAACTGAAGTGGCCGGTTCTGACCGTAGGATTGACGTTATTACTGCAGTCTTCACTTGCTGTATTTCTGATCGGCATGTTTTTACTGGTATTTATCTGTATCTATGAGCGCAGACAGATGCTTTGCAAAAAGGGTCTGCTGACACTTTGCAAGGCAGCCGGCGCAACGCTGCTTTTGAACTTATGGTATCTGTTACCTCTGGCAAAGTATCTGGTTGCTTATCGGGATGTTGCAAAACTGGTCGGCAGTCGTCCTTTTCAGGAAAAGGGTGCCTACCTGATGCATTATCTGATGGTATTTTTCCAGCCGGGCGCAGTGTACGATTACAAGGAAAAAGGGTTCTTTCACAGTGCGGCTGTCGGCATCGGACCGGCACTCATGGCATTGCTGTTCTTGTTTTTGTGGTTGGAATTCAGTGGACAGCTGCGTCTGAAAAAGCAAAAGGCGGAAATGACAAAGGGGATGCTTCTCTTTGGAATTCTGGGTGTGGTACTCAGCCTTGGAAGCTTTCCCTGGGATCTGTTACGTGAGAATGCCGTATTTCAGGTGTTGACTTTCAGTATGCAGTCTCCGATGATCTTCATGATTCCGGCTGTTTGCGGATTTGTCATGCCGGGGTGTTCTCTGATGAGATTTTATGAGCAGGAGAAATCAGCAAAAGCAGCGTTAATTCTGGAACTTTGCGTGATTGCGGTTGCGTTTGTCGGTACACAGTACCTCGTCAATGGTCTGATCCTTGACAGGGCGCCGCTGTGGATCCGGGAGAGTGAAGATCTGCCGGATGTGGTGCTGAATGAAGCGGTACAACTGCAACTAAGCCAGACAAGCGGCAAAGCCGCATGGGCGGCTGTGATAGTCAGCGTGTGTACGATGTTTGGCATCCTGGGGTATTGTGTGATGACCAGACGAAAGAACCGGGAAACCGATGTCCGGAAGGAGGCAGCATAGAGAATGCATCTGTGGAAACAATCTGAAGTTATGAATAATAAAAAATTCCGCGCGCTGCTGATCCTGGAAGCATTGTTACTGCTATTGACAGTCATCGGGATCTTGCGCGGAGACAAAACGGTGTCTACCCTTGCAGATATGCAGGTAACCGCGGCAGACGGGACGGTTCTGGACGATACAGGGTACTCTATTGACGGTTCGGCCGGCGTAAACGGTACCTGGCTGACATTGGAAGGATTTTCCCTGAACCCAGGTGTCTACTGTTATTATGTCGATTATGATGCGGAGGACAATGAAGTCAATAAGGTGAACATTCACAGCAATGGTGACATTTATAAGGAATTGATGGAGAATGAGCTGTCTCTGTATTCCGGCAAAGACGATACGTTTTGTCAGGTATATGTGACCAATAAGCTGAATGCGGATCAGGTGAACATAACCGTGGATTATTACGGCACGGGAAAACTTACCATCCGGGATATCCGTCTGGTGCGGACAACCGGGGCGGAGAGAATGCTTTTTGTAATCCTTCTTTTATTGTCCGGTATTGTGGATGCGCTCGTGATGTTATATGTCTATCTGGGAAAATATACCCTGCCACTGGAAAAGAAACTGGTATATTTTGGAATTCCCTCACTGGCAATCCTTTCCTCACTGCCATTGTTTGTAGACTATATTATGACCGGAGCGGATCTGGGATTTCATTTGTTGCGAATTGAGTTTTTGGCACAAAGTCTGGCACAGGGGATTTTCCCCACCCGGGTGGAGCCGATGTGGCTGTACGGACACGGCTATGCCAATTCCCTGTTTTATTGTGACACCTTCCTGGTGATTCCGGCTGTGCTCAGACTGATCGGATTCCCGATCACTGCCTCTTACGGAGGTTATATTTTTCTGGTAAACCTTGCAACTGCGGTGATTGCTTATATCAGTTTCAAAGGAATCTTCCGCGACCGGATCACCGGCATGTTCGGCAGCATGTTGTATACCCTGGCACCTTATCGTATATATAACATCTATAACCGCAGTGCTGTCGGAGAATATACGGCAATGACATTTTTGCCGTTATTGTGTTATGGATTTTATCTGATCTTCACGGAGGATACGGAGAAGAAGGAATACCGTCGTTATTGGCTGTTACCGGTGCTGGGATTCTCCGGTATTATTCAGAGCCATGTACTGAGCTGTGAGATTGCAGGTGTCTTCACGATTCTCCTTTGCCTGTTATGTATCAAGAAGGTATTCCGCGGCAGAACTTTTGTGGAACTGGTAAAGGTCGTTGTGGGTACGGTGCTTGCGAACATCTGGTTCCTGCTTCCGATGCTTGACATGATGCTGGCGGATCAGTACCGGTATTCCAACAATACCGGAATGTATATTCAGGACAGAGGAGTCCTGGGGGCACAGATTTTTTTCACAATGCAGAATGCCGGAAATAATTCCAGATTCCAGGAATACGGAATGACAGGTACGGAGCCTATTTATGTAGGAGTGGCCGTGCTGTTGGGAATCATCGTATATTTTGCAATCCGCAGACAGGAAAAGGAAAATGACAGAGCGCATGATAAGGCAGCCCTGATTTCGTTTGTACTGGGAATGATCGCGCTCCTGGTAAGCACCTATTATTTCCCGTGGGATGCATGTAAAGATATCAATTCTGTGACAGAATTGTTGACGACGATGATTCAGTTCCCGACCAGACTGACCACGATCGCTGCGATTGCGATGACACTTGTGGCATGTACGGCAGGATACTGGATGCAGAAAAGGAAAGAGAGCGTACTGAAAACGGCATTTTTCCTGGCAATGTGTGGTGCATGTGTGTGCTTTTCCATGTTCCAGACCAATGATTTACTGCAGACCAAGGAAACACCTTGGAGAATCTATTCTATGTCTTCCATGGGACATTCCGGAATCCTGGGAGCAGAGTATCTGCCGTTGGATGTAGACTGGAATTTCTATTATCATGACGCATGGCCGTCAGAGGGAGTCACGGTAGAGAACTTTGAAAAAGAAAATCTGGATACCCTGACGACGGTGACGACTTTAGGAGAAACGGGGGAATACTACATTGATCTGCCCATGCTTTTGTATAAAGGCTATCAGGCAAAGGATGTGGCAACCGGAGAACGTTTTGTGGTGACAAAGGGTGAAAACGGACATGTCCGGGCAATTCTGCCGGCAGGCTATCAGGGAACGGTCAGAGTATGGTATTCCGGTATGTGGTACTGGCGTGTGGCAGAAGCGGTAAGCCTGTTGTTCTGGGTGACTGTGATCGTAGGAAGAGTTGTTGCTGCCCGGAAGGTGAAGCAGCGAACAGTGTAAGAAAACGTTTGGTATGTAATGCTGCTGAACCGGCGCAGATGGTCCGGTTACTAATTATAAAAGAAGCAGAAAAAAGAGCATGTGGGTATGCCGGAGGGAAGAACGGCATACAGTAGTATCGGATAGTTCTGAGAGGAGAGACCACATGAAACGTTTTTTCGGGGAACACGAAAAAATACTCTGGATGCTGCTTCTTTTTGTATGCGCTTTTTTGCTGGGGAGAAGTATCGGAGCCATTGGTTATGGATTGCGTATGAAGCATGAGATGAAGGCAAGGGAGACAGCAGGTGCGGCGCTGGATACTGCCGCAGTTCTACAGGCAGAGAACTGGGGACTGGGCTTCGGCGCGGAAGGGACGCAGCCGGTCGGCACGGCATCAGCAGATCAGTTAAAGGATTACAATGCGTATTATGTGGGAGATGCCGGGGAGAAAAAGATTTATCTCACATTCGATTGTGGATATGAGAACGGGAACAGCACGGCCATACTGGATGCATTGAAAAAACATAACGCTCCGGCAACATTTTTTGTGGTGGGACATTTTCTGGAGTCCGCACCGGAGATCGTAAAGCGGATGGTGGAAGACGGTCATACGGTGGGAAATCACACTTATCACCATTATGATATGTCGAAGATCTCGGATCCGGCTTCTTTTCAGAAAGAAATGGATGATGTGAGAGCACTTTTCAAAGAGACCACAGGTACGGAGATGGCGATGTATTACCGGCCGCCGCAGGGAAAATACAGCGAAGAGAATCTGAAGATGGCAAAAGACCTGGGATACTCCACATTTTTCTGGAGCCTGGCGTACGTGGACTGGAACGTGGATGCACAGCCGAGCCATGAGGAAGCCTTTTCCAAACTGACGGGCAGGATCCATCCGGGTGCGGTGGTGCTGTTACATAATACTTCAAAGACGAATGGGGAGATCCTGGATGAACTTCTGACAAAATGGGAAGAAATGGGATATACCTTTGGAAAATTGGAAGAACTTACAGAGTAAGGTTTGACTTCCTTCGGTGCTTACCCTATAATGAGAAGTGATGGACAGGACTATTGACCTGTTATGTGAACACAAAATACACGGGAGGACAATCATGGAAAAAGAACTGGTCGTTGTCATTGATTTTGGCGGACAGTACAACCAGCTGGTAGCCAGAAGAGTCAGAGAATGCAATGTATATTGCGAAATCTACTCTTACAAGACAGACTTGCATAAGATAAAAGCGATGAACCCCAAGGGAATCATCCTGACCGGCGGCCCCGCAAGCTGCTATGAACCCGGTGCGGCAACCTGCTCCGAGGAACTGTTCAACTTAGGAGTTCCGGTATTGGGACTTTGCTACGGTGCACAGCTGATGACCCATGTACTGGGTGGTAAGGTAGAACGTGCAGCCGTTCGGGAATACGGTAAGACTGAGGTGAAGGTAGACCGCAGTTCCAAACTGTTTTCCGATGTATCCGAGAATACGATCTGTTGGATGAGCCATTTCGACTATATTTCGAAGCTGGCACCCGGCTTCCGTGCTGTGGCCACCACAGCCAACTGCCCTGTGGCAGCAGCAGAGTGTGTAGAACGTGGGCTGTATGCGATTCAGTTCCATCCGGAAGTACTTCATACCGTGGAAGGCTCCAAGATGCTGTATAATTTCGTACGTAATATCTGCGGATGCTGCG
>ERZ1034946.397-NODE-397-length-24241-cov-6.883114_pt1 | contig 24241 bp, 16 predicted proteins | sample MGYA00520591_ERZ1034946 | MGnify/ENA primary metagenome ERZ1034946 (study PRJEB33766, sample SAMN09781753) | gut metagenome | biome: gut microbiome | host: Homo sapiens | place: Madagascar | study: EMG produced TPA metagenomics assembly of the PRJNA485056 data set...
ATAACGTAGTCAGAACAAAAGAAAAGAAACCATTACATAGTTTCCAAACATTCCAGGTTCAAAGTTTATAGTAACAAGGTAGTTATAATATTGTTGTAAAGAGAGGAAGGATGACTTATGTTAACACCTAGTTTATTTAATGGAAGCTTTGAATTGTTTGATGACCTTTATCAGGATCCATGGTTTGGATTTGACGACCGCGAATTTAAAAACATGGAAAAGAAATTGTATGGACACAGGGCTAAAAATGTAATGAATACCGATATAAAGGAATCAGATAAGGAATACGAGCTGGAGATGGATCTTCCAGGCTTCAAGAAGGATGAAATTTCTGTCGAGCTTAACGATGGTTATCTGACAATCAGCGCAGCCAAGGGCTTGGACAAAGATGAAGCTGAATCCAAGGCAGAGGCAAAGAAAGGTAACTATATCCGTCGTGAGAGATACAGTGGTGCCTGCCAGCGTAGCTTCTATGTAGGAGAAGAGGTAACTCAGGATGATATCAAGGCAAGCTTCAAGCATGGTATCTTAACCCTTACAATTCCTAAAAAGGATGCAAAACAGGTTGAGAGCAAAAAGTATATCTCGATTGAGGGATAAGCCGATGGATAGCCTCCAACGAGTTGTTTGCTGGTAAAAATAAAAAATGTAACAAAAGGCTTACTGCTTCAAAAGTGGTGAGCCTTTTGTTTATAAAAAAGAAGGTGATTAGTATGGCAAAACGAGATTATTATGATGTTCTTGGAATAAACAAAAATGCAAGCAAACAGGAAATGAAAAGTGCCTATCGTAAGCTTGCCAAAAAATACCATCCCGACATGAACAAGGACAATCCTGAAGCTGAAAGAATCTTCAAGGAAGTGACAGAAGCCTACAATGTCCTTTCTGATGATGAAAAGCGCAAGCTTTACGATAAATTCGGCCATGCTGCATTTGATGGAAGCATGGGAGCCGACCCAAATCAATATACTGACAGCAATGATTCATTTTTCTGGAAAAACTCAGCCCCAAACGGCTCAACAGAATTTCATTATGAAGGAAATATAAATGACATGTTTGATGACATGTTCGGAAGCTTTTTCAACCATAAAAATTCATATTCCTTCATGGATGGCGCAGAAAATAATAACGATATAGAAAGCGATATAACAGTTTCCTTCAAGGAAGCAGCCCTGGGCTGTGAAAAGGTGATTCGCTTTGACGGAGCCAGAAACGACACACTTTCAGTAAAGATTCCAGCCGGTGTTAACGACGGTCAGTCCATCAGGCTGAAAGGCAGGGGAAAGACCACACGGGATGGCCGGAGGGGAAATCTGTTTCTTAATGTGCATATTGCAAAGGATAAAAAATACACAAGAACCGGTCAGGATGTATACACGAGACAGAATATACCTTATACAACCGCAATTCTGGGTGGAGAAGCCAGGGTTGACACTCTGTATGGGCCAGTGACCTGCAAGATTCCGGCAGGCAGCCAGACCGGAAGCAGACTGCGTCTTAAGAACAAGGGCATTGTGTCTATGAAAAATAAGAATGTCTATGGTGATGAATATGTCACTCTGGAGGTTACAGTTCCAAAGCATGTTTCTGCGGAGGAGCGGGAGCTTTTGTTGAAGCTTAAAGCAATGGAGGAGAGACGGCATGCCTCATAATTTATTTAAAAATACCCTATTCTCAAAATCCTCCTGTGCTATAATAGTCTAAAATATTGATTGACTATGAGGAAATACAGATGAAGCAAATACTAATCATAGAAGACGATACAGCCTTAAATCAGGGCTTGTGCAAGGCATTAAAGACAGATAGCCGCAAGCTTATCTCCTGTGAGACTATAAAAGCTGCAAAAGACCAGCTCCTGTGTGGCTGTCCGTCTCTCATATTACTGGACATAAATCTGCCAGATGGAAGCGGACTGGATTTTTTGCAGGAGCTAAAGAGAGAGCTGCCTGCTATACCGATTATTCTCTTAACCGCAAACGATACAGACTTGGATATAGTAAGAGGGCTTGAGCTTGGGGCAGATGACTACATCACCAAGCCCTTCTCCCTGTCAGTGCTAAGGGCAAGGGTTAACACCCAGCTTAGAAAGGCGGAAAACCTACAGGCTCAGACCACCGAACATGTATACAGGAAGGGTTGCTACGAGTTTGATTTTGAGAGAATGATATTTATAGTAAATGGTCAGGAAATCGAGCTTAGTAAGACCGAGCAGCGTCTTTTAAGACTTCTGGTGCAAAACGAGGGCATAAATCTCCGCAGGGATTTTCTTCTGGACAGGGTCTGGAATGACAGCGCAGAATTTGTGGATGCCAATGCCCTCTCTGTGTCTATCAAGAGACTCAGAGACAAGCTTGGCACACCGGACAGCATCAAGACAGTATATGGAATAGGATATAGATTTGAATGAATAACTATAATACAGCCATCTGTATCGTGGGCATATGCCTTGTAATTACAGCACTTGTAATTATAATCAACCATCTGCGCACGAAGAAAACCATTGATACAATAGAAAATATGTTAAATCAGGCAGTCAAGGGCGATTTTTCTGAAAAAAGCTTTGACGAGACACGTCTGTCCTCACTTGAGACCAAGTTCGCCCATTACCTGAGCGCATCGGTGGTCTCTGCCAGAAATGTGGAGCTGGAAAAGGACAAGATTAAGTCTCTAATTGCGGATATTTCCCACCAGACCAAGACTCCCATAGCCAATCTGCTCCTTTACAGCGAGCTGCTGCTTGAGGATGATACCGACAATTTATCCCCACAGATGCGTGAAAATATCCTACAGCTTCATACCCAGTCGGAAAAATTACAGTTCCTGATTGATTCGCTTGTAAAGCTGTCAAGGCTTGAAAACGGTATATTACAGCTCTCCCCACAGGAAGAAGCCCTTAACCCCATGCTTGAGCTTGCTGTAAAAGATACAGAATCCAAAGCCAAGGCTAAGGGACTTAAGCTTATACTCCATGACACAGATGAAAAAGCTTATTTTGACAGCAAATGGACTCTGGAAGCCGTCTGCAACATTCTCGACAATGCTGTAAAATATACAAGTAAAGGCAGCATAAGCTTATCTGTCACTGCATATGAAATGTTTGTAAGAATTGATATAAAGGACAGCGGAATCGGCATAAAGGAAGAAGAGCTGCCTAAGATTTTTTCCAGATTTTACCGGTCAGAAGATACCAAAAATATGGAGGGTGTGGGCATCGGACTGTATCTAAGCCGACAGATTCTAAGCGGAGAGGGCGGCTACATAAAGGTGTCCTCACTATACGGACAGGGCAGTACTTTTTCTGTTTTTCTGCCAAAGTCGGCTTAAATCTTTCAAAACTGTAATAATTTATCTGTTTCCAGAAAGAGTCTGGAAAGAATAATGTGTGATAATCTGTATGTAATAAAAAATGCTGCATACAGATTTTTTTAGTATGCAATGTGTATGGAGGATATATGGACATTTTACAAGCATGTGATTTAAAGAAAACATATGGGGCAGGCGAGGCCTGTGTGCATGCCTTAGACGGCGTGAGCCTCAATGTGCAAAAAGGAGAGTTTGTGGCTATCGTGGGCACAAGCGGCAGTGGCAAATCCACCCTCTTACATATGCTGGGGGGCTTAGACAGACCAAGCTCCGGCAAGGTATTCGTGGATGGCAAGGACATCTTTTCCCTAAAGGATGAGGAGCTGACTATTTTCAGGCGCAGGAAAATAGGCTTTGTATTTCAGTCATACAATCTGGTGCCGGTACTAAATGTGTACGAAAATATCGTGCTTCCAATCGAGCTGGATGGCGGTAAAGTCGATAAGGACTTTGTGAAAAAAATAACAGAAACACTAGGACTTGATCAGAGGCTTGATGCCCTCCCAAACCAGCTCTCAGGCGGACAACAGCAGCGAGTTGCCATAGCAAGAGCCCTGGCGTCAGAGCCTGCCATAATTCTTGCGGATGAACCAACAGGAAACTTAGACGGACGTACAAGTCAGGACGTATTAAGTCTCCTAAAGGTGACCAGCCAGAAGTTCTCGCAGACGATTGTGATGATTACCCACAACGAAGAAATCGCCCAGCTTGCAGACCGCATAATAAGGATTGAGGATGGACATATTCAGGAGAGAGCAGTATGAGAGTAAAGAACAGAAAATGCATCCGCAGACTTAGCTTCAAGTCTCTGTGGGCATCCAGAAAAAGAAATATTATTGCGATTTGTGCTATAGCACTTACAAGTTTGATGTTCACATCATTATTTACCATTATGCTGTCTGTAAACGCAAGCTATGAGACCTACAATTTCAGACAGGCAGGAGGCTATAGCGATGGCAGCTTTAAGGATTTATCCAGAGAACAGGCTGACAAAATAGCTGCCCACAAGGGAATCAAGGCATCCGGTGAGCGTATAGTGTGCGGCTTCAGCTCCTCTGACGTATTCAGCAAGGTAGCGGCAGAGGTAAGTTACATGGATAAAAACTGTACCAAGTGGAGCTACGCCACCCCAACCACGGGAAAAGAACCTCAAAAAGAAAATGAAATAGCCATGGACACCACAGCCTTAAGGCTTCTTGGCGTAGAGCCTGAGTTGGGAGCAAATGTGACTATTACTTATCAGGCAGGCAATGGGGTAAGCACTGGTTTTACCCAGACCGACAGCTTTATCCTCGTCGGCTACTGGGAGTATGATGATTTGATGCCAGTACACTATATCAACGTTTCAAAAGCCTATGTAGAGAAAATTAACGAAAAGTGCATAGCAGCCGGCGATGAAGCCCTTAACATAGACTTAAATGTCATGCTTCCTTCCAAGCTCAATATCAGGGAGCAGATGGAGAAAATAGATACAGACTTAGGCTATGATTGGAATACAAGAGATCAGGAGAACAGTGCCAGAATCGGTGTGAACTGGGGACTTACAGCCTCATCTATAAGCTCTGGCATGGATTTCTCGCTGGTAGCTGCACTCATTGCCTTTTTCCTGCTTATTATATTTACAGGCTATCTGATTATATACAATATATTCCAGATTTCAGTGACTGGGGACATCAGGTTTTATGGTCTGTTAAAGACCGTCGGCACCACACCAAGACAATTAAGGCACATAATCACACAGGAAGCTCTGTTTTTGTGTATTATCGGTATTCCTATAGGATTACTTCTAGGCTATGGCATTGGTGCGGTTTTAACTCCTATTATATTAGAGACCACAAGCATTATAGGCACAAAGGCTGATATCAGCAGCTCTCCACTTATTTTTATCGGTTCTGCTGTATTTGCCATTATCACTGTCTTTTTGTCCTGCAGGAAGCCCGGCAAAATGGCTGCAAAGGTGTCTCCTGTTGAGGCTGCAAAATACGCAGAGGGCATGACCAGTAAAAAGAAAACACGACACAGCCGGGGGGCTAAGGTATATCAGATGGCTTTTGCCAATCTTGGACGAAATAAAAAGAAAACTGCCCTTGTAGTAGTCTCACTGACACTTTCCGTAACTCTTTTAAATGTGCTTTTTTCACTGGTCAACGGCTTTGACATGGATAAATATGTGGACAGGTCAACCTGTGCAGACTTTATAGTAAGCAGTACAGATTATTTCCGCTATAATCCGGCAGATGAATATATAGGACAGGATATCATTGATGAGATAAAGGAAAACACAGATGAGACTATCTCTGGAAGCGGCTATGACCTGGCAGACATATGGCCTATGATGTGGATTAATACAGACCAGTACAGCAAACTGGCTGGAAACTATCTAGGTGGCGAAGAGCTGCAGGAGGAAATCTCCCAGTACGAACAGAGAGATGACAGCATACTTGTCGGTGCCAGCATAGAGGGCTTTGATGACGCTCTTTTTGACAAGCTTACAATAGTGGACGGCTCCTTAGAGCCGCTATTTGACCCGGATAGCCACGCAATCGCTGTAGCTGTATCCACGGATGATTACGGCAATATAGTAAATCCGGACAGCTATCCTGAGCTGGGAGACACTTATACCATAAGCTACCAGATTGGATATGACATAGACAGCCGGACCGGCGAGCGGGCAGACCAACAAACCACGCCTGAGGAATATCTGGAGTATCATGAGGAAGAGGCAAAGGAAGTGGAGTACAGTGTATGCGCTCTTGTGACGGTCCCTTATTCCATCAGCTTCCGCTATACAAGTCTGGGTTATGACATAGTTTTGCCTGCAGACAGGCTTAAGGAGGACAGCGGCACAGAGCTCATTCCAAAATTTTATATGTTTGACACACCGGATTCTACGGCAGAGGCACGCGCTGAGCAGTATCTGCAAAAGCTCACAGCAGGAGATACATCTACTCTCATGTATGAAAGCAAGGCATCTATCAGACGTGAATTTACCCAGTTTAAAAATATGTTTTTAATCTGTGGTGGTGCCCTCTGTGCCATAATCGGACTCGTGGGCATACTTAACTTTTTCAATGCAATTATGACAGGAATTTTATCCAGAAAGAGGGAATTTGCCGTATTACAGTCTGTGGGCATGACCAAGAGGCAGCTAAAGCATCTGCTTATTTATGAAGGCTTATTCTATGCGGTGGGCTCCATCATAGCCTCCCTTATACTTTCTGTAGCGCTTGCCCCTCTGCTTGGCAATATGATGAGCGATATGTTCTGGTTTGTCAGCTACCATTTTACAATCATGCCTATAATTGCGATTATACCGGTATTTCTGCTGCTGGGATGGCTGATTCCTGCTGTACTTTACCGTGCAGACAAGGAGCAGAGCATTGTTGAGAATTTAAGAGAGCTGTGATTTTTCATTACAAAAAAATGACCATTCGTTACATGAGTTTAAGATTCATGGCAAAATTGGCGATATAAATATATAGATGGCATTGTATTTCAAAATTGAAGATGAAGTACAGTGCCTCTATTTATGACAGAAGGGAAAATGTACAATGCTAAAAGCAGCTATATGTGACGATGACCAGCCAATAAGAGAATACCTGAAAGAACTAATCGAAAAACGCACAAAAGCAGAGGTTAGTACATTTGCCAGTGGAGAAGAATTTTTAAGAAGTGAAAGCCATACAGCCTATGACATAATCTTACTGGACATTTCTTTGGACAAGGCTGATGATACTAATAGTTTAAACGGCATGGATGTGGCAAGGCGCATCCGTGAGACCTCAGATGCAATCATAATCTTTGTAACCGCCTTAAAGGAATATGTGTTTGAGGGCTATGACGTGGGAGCCTTCAATTATCTCCTAAAACCCATAGATGAGCAGAAATTCATCGAGGTAATGGATAAGGCGATAGAGCAGATTAACAGAAAAAAGCCCACAGAGCCCCTGCTTATAAAGACTGAGGGCAGCTATATAAAAATCCCTGTGGAAAACATCATTTACGCGGAAAATGAAGCCAGAAAGGTTGTCCTCCACACCAAGAATATGAAGGAAGAGACCTACAGCTTTTATGAGAAGATGGAGGTGCTGGAGCACAAATTAGGTGACGGCTTCTTCCGCTCCCACCGGGGATTCCTTGTAAACCTACAGGAGATAGAGGAATACGATAATGCAAATATCAGATTAAAAAATGGCGAAACTATCTTCCTGTCCAAGCAGAAATACAACAGCTTTGTGACTGCATACATGGATTATCTGAGGAGGCAGTAGGTTCTATGACAGAGATTATATATTTTTTTCTGGATATATCTATTTATCTGGCTCAGGGGCTTCTGCTCCTTATGCTGCTAAAACCTGCCACAAGACCTAGGTCTGCAATTCTTCTGACGCAATACACAGTAATTCAGATGTTTTTACATTATTCTAATTTCATAAAAAGGCTCCTGTATGGCGACAGCATGGTGATAAACAGCAGCCGGCAGAGCATGATTCCGGTGCTTATCAGCCTGTTAATCACTCTACTGGTTGGCTTTATGCTTATAAAAGAGGATAAGCTTAAGATAAGCTACTATATTGTCACATTTTATTCGATAATTGAGCTTATAAAATTTGCGATCCATCCATTTATATTGTGGCTTTTTAGCTGGCTTATTGACCTGAACCAGTATCTGTTTCTGGATAAGCAGCTATACGGAACCGACACTTTCTTTAGGATTTCAGGCATAATAGAGGTCTGCTGGAATATACTTTTTGTTTTAATCCTTTTGCTTTTTGCCTATCAGGCGATAAAATTCATAAAAAAATATCTGGACATCAGAGAGCACTATGAGCAGTCACAGTTGATTTTTCTGCTATTTCCAAGCCTGATTGGACTGCTCCTATGTATGATAATCAGAAGTCTCATGATGTCAGTGGATGGACATGACATCAAATCCCTGTTTGATATCCGGCCTGAGATGAATTTTCTGATTCCCTGCGCTTCACTCCTGTGCATTATCATGATTGTTATTGCAGCCAGAATGCTTAGAAAACTCATTGATGAGAGCAACAAGCAAATTGAGCTTAAGGTATATCAGGACAGGCTTAAGGAAATGGAGCATCATATAGGGGAAATAGAAAACCTCTATGCCGGAATCTGGGGCATGAAGCACGACATGAAAAACTATATAGCAGATATTGACGCGCTGATGAAGACTGGGACTCAAAACCAGTCGGGGCAGGAGGCCTTGAGGCAGTATCTGGATTCTTTACAGACTGCGGTAGAGCAGCTTGACATGAAGCACAATACAGGCAATCCTGTGACAGATGTCATACTACAGAGGTATATGAGGCTGTGTCAGGAAAACGCCATTGATTTTAAGGCGGACTTTATTTTTCCTGCCGATATGAATATTGATGCCTTTGATATAAGCATTATCATAAACAATGCCTTGGACAACGCCCTTGAAGCCTGTAAAAGACAAGAAAATGGCAGCAAGTATATAAAGCTTATTGCTTACCGCAAGGAAAATATGTTTTTTATCATTGTAAAAAACAGCTTTGACGGAAGGCTGTCCCAGGATGAGACAAGCGGCAGACTCTGCACCAGCAAGCAGGATTCCAAGAATCATGGTTTAGGACTTAGAAATATAGAAGTCTGCGCAGAAAAATACTACGGCAGAACAGAAAGTCTGGTGGAGGATAAGGAATTTGAACTGGCAGTTATGCTTCAAAAACGCCATTGATTACAAAAAAATGGTCATTCGTTACATTTTGCTGAATTGAGTTGTAAAAAAGGCGATATAGAAAGCAGGAGGTAACGATATGAGAATAACAAACAATATGATAATTAACAGGTCATCCAAAAAAGGTATTCATAATACTTATCAAAGAACAGCCCTGCTCAGCCTGTTGCAGAAAAATTCATCATCAACAGATATATTCGGGCGTATAGGACAGACATCCAACAAGAATAATGCGTCAGCTCTTTTGATGAAGAACACTTATACCAAGCTGGAAGACAGTTCGGAAAAGCTGAGTAAATACGCTTCTTCTCTCCTTGAGACAGAGAAGGATTCTATATACGACAAGGCAGAGGAAAGCGGCAGTACAAGCAGTATCGTATCTAATGTCTCTAAGCTGGTGGAAGAATACAATTCAACCATAAATCAGCTAAATAAAGCCGGTGGAAGCATGAATGAGTTCTACAGACAGCAGCTTAAGGCAATTCCTTCAAGCTGTAAGGACGCCCTTAAGGCTATAGGAATCACCCAGCAAAAGGACGGCAGCTTAAGCATTGATGAAAAGACTCTCAAAAGTGCAGATACAGCCACTTTAAAAAAGGCTCTGGGAAATGATACCGGATTTGCATCAAAGATTGACTTTATCAGTGGGCGTGTTAATAAAAATGCTGCTGCAAATGCGGCAAGTGCCTCAAGTCAGTATAATTCAAGAGGCTCTTCTTATTCCGGTTACTATGGTTCAAGCAAATATAATTTTTGGAGCTGATAAAATATGGCAGTAAAAGTAGGAAACAGCTGGGTATCAGAAACAGCCCTGACATATGCCAAGTCAAAGGCAGACAGCGGCGCATCCGTTACATTAAAGGGACTTTCTGAGCGTTATCCAAATATTAATTTTTCAACAAACACACAGCCTTTTTCACAGAAGGGCACAAACAATATCCAGATTGCTCCAAGCATTCTTGCGCAGATGCAGAACAATCCGGAAAAGCGTCTGGAATACGAAGCCTTAATATATGACTGTGCCCAGTTGTCATACAGTGGTCAGATAAACTCAAATGGTCACATAAAGGCTGCCGGAACCATAATCAATGCAGACGGCAGCGTGAGTGGCTGGTCTATTTCACAGGATGACGCTGGAAATGAAGTAAAGCACAAGACAAAGCTTGATAAGACCAAGAAGGACACCTGGGCTGACAAACTTAAGGAAAAACAGACGGAGAAGAGGGCACAGGAAAAGAGGGCTGATAATCTCTCAATCTCCAGTGCCGGGCAGGAGAGTTATAAGCAGCTATCTTCAGTTAGTTACCAGAACTATGTAGACCACTTTGAGAGCACCCTGTCAGAGCTTGAGGCTTCAAATGGTGATGCAGCCATTCAAAACCATTTTGATTATCATGCAGACCAGATGTCAGCAGCCTATGAGCAGATGAAAAACGATATAGAGGCAAAGTATGCAAGTGATGATTACAAGCCTGAATACTATATCGCAGAATCAGGAAGAATCGAGGAGCTGACCAAGGATAAAGAGCTTGACATGTTAAAGCGCGCCTATGAGAGCCATAGCACACTTATGGCTACAAACACTGAAATCTGGGCAGAACTAAAGAATTTTACCCCAAATACAGTGTACAGTCATAGCAGCTCAGCCTCAAACGATGCACAAACACCAAGCAAGAGTGAAGCAGAGACCGGTGCCACACAAAAAGGACATATAAAGGATATCGCCTACAAGGCCTTTATGTCAGCCATAAGCCCTGACTTTAGCATATCAGCATCTGACAGGAGCTTATTAAACAGTATCTGGAATTACTACGCAAAATAACTGTTTAAATCAGCGGTTTATGCCGATATCTATAACAGAAGACTAAGGCAAAGGAGAATAAGCATGGCATTAAATACAAATACAATGATTTCTAACATCTATTCTCAGAACTACACACAAAACAGCAAGGGCAGTTCAAAGACATCAAAGGACTCTGAGACAACAGAAGTCAAAAAAGAGGAAAAAGTCACAGAAAGCAAGGATTACGGCAAGACAATCGGAGACCCTACACTTTCAAAGGAAGCTCAGAAGTACTATGAGAGACTCAAGAAAAAGTACGGAAACTATGACTTCATCCTGGTAAGCGCAGATCAGAAAGCAAATGCCCAGGCAAATGCAGCGAAATACGCAAACAATGTAAAAACAGTTGTCCTCATCGATGAGGATAAAATCGAGAAAATGGCAACAGATGAGAATTACCGCAAGAAATACGAGGGTATTTTAAGTGGTGCAACAACCCAGCTTGCCCAGCTCAAGACCAGCATCGAAAAGTCCGGTGCAAATGTACAGGGTTACGGCATGCAGGTAAATGACGGAGGGACAACCTCTTTCTTTGCAGTCCTTAAAAAGTCATCATCTGCCCAAAAAGCCCGTCTGGAAAAATCTGCGGCTAAAAAGAAAGCAGAAAAGAAGGCTGCTGAGAAGAAAGCCGAGAAGAAGAAAGAACAGGAACGGCTTGAAAAGACCAAGGATTCCAAGATAGATGATTCTGATGATTCAGATACAATAACCATAACTGCCGGCTCTATGGATGAACTTATGAAAAAAATTGAGGAATATACATTTTCTGACAGAAGTGATTCGGTTCAGACTGAGAGTGAAAAGATGATGGGACAGCATGTGGACTTTAAGTTGTAATTTTAATATTGATTAGACAATAGCCATTGCGGAGATTTGGGCTCTGAAATGGCTATTACTATTTTTGTATTTGCCATAATCTGACTATTAGTATATCATCATGATGTAATTACAAATAGGATACTTGCAGAACGAATATTATAATTAATAACTCACACTTTTCAATGAATAGGAGGTCTTTACCAAATGAATCATGTAATGCTTGCAAAATTCAAACCAGAATATACAAAGAAACAAATCGCAGAAATGTTTACTGACATTAAAGCCATATACGAGCATGCCAGAGAAATTCCAGGCATACATGATGTAATCTATCATACTAACTGCATTGACAGACCAAACCGCTACGATATCAGTGTGACCCTTGTTATGGACGAGGACGCTCTGCCTGAATGGGATAAATGTAAGTGGCATAAGCAATGGAAGGATGAGTACGGAGATATGCTTGAGGCTAAGTGTATCTTTGATTATGAAGATTAAAAGAGGACATTAACATCATGAAAATCGGACTAGCACCCTACGAATACAAAAATAACAACATAGAATTTAACCTTTTCCAAATCGAAAAAGCCTTAAACGAAGCCGGCAGCGTAGATTTACTCTGCTTCGGTGAAGCCTTTTTACAGGGCTTTGGTTCTGTAACTTCTGAATATGATACTGATATTAAAATAGCAGTAGAGCAGGATTCTCCGATAATGGAGAGAATTAAGGCTTTATCTCTTAGCTATCGGAAAGCAATTATGGTGGGATATATTGAAAAAGACCAGACTGACATATATTCCTCATATGCCCTGATTGAAAATGGCAAAATCATCTATAACTATAGAAGAATCAGCAAAAATTGGAAGGATTATGAAGTAACCAATGCCCACTATAAGGAGGGCAGTATCAGTAGTCCCTTTGAGTTTCATGGGATAGAATTTAACGTCGCCCTATGCGGAGATATGTGGATATTCCCAGAAAAATTCAAATGCAGCGGTGTATTAATCTGGCCTGTATATGTAAATTTTGACCTGGATGAGTCTGAGGCGGGCGAGTACGCTAAACAGGCAGCCCTCGCCTGCCCACAGACTTTACTGGTCAATTCTCTGTCAACCGACCCTGTAAGCAGAGGCGGTGCATTTTACTTTGTAGATAGTAAAATTGCAAAACAGATGGAGCTTGATAGAGAAGAAATTCTGGTTATTGAGATTTAAATCCATACTTCCCCTGTCCACATCATTATTACAGCATTTCACACCTTCAAAACAGCATTTCGCGCCATAAAAACGCAGCTCCTATCCTTTTATGCTAAAATAAATAAAAATATTGTATATTTTTTGTCTATTTTCTACAAATGCGAAGGAGACAATATGGCTGAAAGAAGAAACAACAGATTATTAAATTCAAAATTAAACAAATATATTATACCCGGTATTATGATGTCCCTGGCTCTCCAGCTGGGGAATATTGTGGATACTGTTTTTGTAAGCAATTTAATTGGAGTGGAAGCAATGTCCGCTGTTACAATGAGTCTCCCGGTTGAGACAATTGTCCAGCTTACAGGTTACTGTCTTGGAATAGGCGGTTCCATAGCAGTTGGAAATATGCTTGGCAAACGAGACAAGGAGAGTGCATCAAAACTTTTTACCGCTACTTTAATAATAACACTTACTGTAGGTATTATTTTTTCAGTCTGTGCCCTGCCTGCAGCTGCTCCTATCTCCAGACTTCTTGTACCTGGAGATAGTTCCCTGACCACTTATACAGCCGACTATATCCGTATCAGCATGCTTGGCGCACCCGTTATAGGAATCGGTCTTATGATGGTGAATTATCTGGGAGTTGAGAATCATCCTGAGCTTGCATCCATATATCTGATTCTGGCAAACGTAATAAATCTAATCCTTGATTATATTTTCCTCAGATTCACACCACTTGGCATCACCGGGGCTTCTTTATCCACAGTCCTTGGATTTCTGCTTGCCATGTTCGTTTTTATTTTTTATATCCGCTCCGATAAGCGCAATATCCAGTTTGTAAGGCTTAGTGCCAGAGACTTTGCAATAACAAAGGAAGCCCTTATTGCTGGAATTCCCATGCTTATTTTTATGGCAACAAATTTTATAAAGGTTCTTGGTCTGAATACAATTATTATTAATCAGATTGGTGAAGATGGCATGGCAGTATTCACCGTATGCGACAATGTCTTACTGATAGTTGAAATGCTTACAGGTGGAATCATTGGTGTAATTCCTAATGTTGCAGGTGTTCTCTATGGAGAAAAGGACTATATGGGAATCCGTGTTCTGTGTAAGAAAATGCTCAAATACAGCTATATAATGCTTGCAGCTATATTTGTTTTCATTATGCTCTTTACTGAGCAGATTACGATTCTCTTTGGAAGTGGCGGCGGTGAGCTTGGTATACATATGGTTTATGCCCTGCGTATTTTTGCTCTGTGTGTTGCTCCATATCTCTGGAATAAATTTATCGTAAGCTATTACGAATCAATTGAAGAGACTGCCATTGCAAGCTTTGTTACTTTTCTTGAAAATGCTGTAGCAGTTTTACCAGCTACCTTTGTTGGAATATATATATGGAAGCAGATTGATGGAATAGGAATAAACGGAATTGCTGCCGGATTCGTAGCTGCCGAAATCATCACTGTGATTGCCACCTGGATTTTCAGAAAAATCAAATATAAAAAGTCCTCTTTCTATATTGTTCCGGATAAAAATTCCGGAATTAACCTGGATTTCTCGATTAAAAGTACCATTGATGAAGCGCAGACTGTTCACAGAAAAATCAGCGACTTCTGTAAGGAGCAGGGTGTATCAGTAAACAAGGCTAATCTCGCTGCGGTATGTGCAGAAGAAATGACAGTAAATATTATCAAGTATGGCGGAAAAACTTCAAACTGGATAGACATAAATCTCTGCATTGAAGATGACAGCTGCCGGCTGAGAATAAGAGACAACGGAATGATTTTTAATCCGCTGGAATACAGCTTCGACCACGAAGATTTTGACATCCACGGAATAGAGCTGGTGAAAAAGATTTCAAAATCAATGGATTATATCCGTGCCATTGATATGAATAATACAGTAATAACTTTTTAGACAGGAGGAAAACGAAAATGTCTGCTATTAATGAAAAACATAATTTTACTTTTGAATTTCGACCTGTAACCAAACTGTTTGAAGAACAGGTGAGACTTCATCCCGACAAATGTGCAGCTGCCACAAGCAAGGAAGCCCTTACTTATTCGCAGTTGAATGAAAAAGCCAATAGAATCGCAAATTCCCTCATTGAAAAAGGCGTGGGACGTGAGGTTATTGTAGGTGTCGTACTGGATCGCTGTTGTGATTTCTATGCAGTCAGGCAGGGTATCCTAAAAGCCGGCGGCGCATTTGCTGTGGCTGCCCCTGATTACCCGGATGACAGAATCCAGTTTATTTTTGAGGACGCTGGCGTACCTTTTATAATAACAACAAAGGATATTGCTGATGAGCGTAAGGATTTATTTTCAAAGCTTCCGGCTGCTGTATTACTGCTGGAAGAACTGCTTGAGCATGATAATGCTTCAAACCCGGATGTAAAAATCAGTGAACATGACTTATGCTATTGTATCTACACCTCCGGTTCAACCGGTAAGCCAAAGGGTGTAATGATAGAGCATATCAATCTTGCTAACTTTGTAAATCCAGACCCTAAGAACGGAGAAACCTATGGATATGTAAGCCGGGGCAGTGTCTCCCTTTCAATGGCGGCCATGACCTTTGACGTATCCATATTGGAAGAATTCATTCCACTTACCAATGGCCTTACTGCTGTCATTGCAAGTGATGATGAGATTCAGAATCCAATTATGCTTGGTGAGCTGATAATCAGGAATAAAGTAGATATTATGACCACAACACCTACATATTTATCTAATATGATTGATCTGCCACAGCTTAAGGAGGCCGTTTCGCAGATTAAGGTATTTGACGTTGGAGCAGAAGCCTTCCCACCGGCACTTTATGATAAAATCTGTTCTGTAAACCCTAATGCTTATATTATGAATGGTTATGGTCCGACAGAGACAACCATAAGCTGTACCATGAAGGTTATTGACAATGGACAAAACATCACTATTGGTGAACCGAATGGCAATGTGAAGGTCTATATTGTTGACAAGGAAAACAAAATACTTCAAGATGGAGAAACCGGAGAACTTGTTATCGCAGGTCTTGGCGTAGGACGCGGATATGTAAATCTGCCTGAGAAAACCGAAGCTGTTTTTATTAATCTGAATGGTGAAAAAGCCTATAAAACCGGAGATTTATCCAAAATTAATGCAGCTGGAGAAATTGAATTTTTCGGCAGAATGGATAACCAGATAAAGCTGCGTGGATTGAGAATCGAGCTGGGAGAAATTGAGGAAGTAATCAATAGCTTTGAAGGGATTGTTACCAGCATAACTGTACCTGTTGATAACAAATATCTCTGCTGTTATTTTATGGCTGACCGCCAGATTGACTCCGATGAGCTTTCTGATTATGCTGCAGAGTCTCTGGCACATTACATGGTACCAGATGTTTTTATTCAGTTAGATAAAATGCCAATGACAGCCAATGGCAAGATTGACAAAAAAGCTCTGCCAAAGCCTGTCTCTCAGCCTAAAAACCTGAAAGAGCCTGAGACACTGATGCAGAAGAAAATTTTTGAGATTGTCTCTCAGGTTGTTGGAAACGACTTTTTCGGAATTGACACCAGCTTTTACAAGGCCGGCCTGTCTTCCATAAGTGCAATGAAGCTCTGCATCCTTATTTCAGATGAATTTGGAGTCACCGTAAAGACAAGCGACATTCATGAGAATAATACAGTTGAGAAACTGGAAAAATATGTGATGCTTGCGCCAAAAATCAGAACCTATGAAAAGAGAGACATATATCCTCTCACTGGTTCCCAGAAAGGAATTTTTGCAGAGTGCAACAAAAACCCAGAGAGTACTGTGTATAATATTCCATTCCTTTTCGAGCTGGATGGGGTCCTTGATGAGCATAAGCTGGCAGATGCAATCACACAGATGGTAAAGGCACATGCCTACCTGCTTACAGAGGTATATCTCAATGATAATGGTGAGATGGTTCAAAAGCCATGTGATGAGGAATTTATTCCTGAAATAGTAAAAACAAGCAATGAAGAATTTGAAGCTTTGAAGAATAAGCTGGTACGTCCATTTAAGCTGGAGAGGGGACGTTTATTCCGTGCGGCAATTTATATTACAGAAGATAAAAAATATCTCTTTACTGATTTTCACCATATTATTGCAGATGGTAATTCCTATGATATTATCTTTGAAGATATCAACAGAGCATATATTGGCGAAAAATTAGAAAAGGAAGCCTACACCGGATTTGATGCTGCCCTAGATGAGGAACAGCAAATGAAGGAAGGCAAATACAAGAAAGCCGAAAAATACTATGACAGTATCTTTGATGGTATTGAAACAGAGTCCCTTCCTCTTCCTGACTTATATGGACAAGAGCCTGAAAAGGGATATCTGGAAAGAAGACTGGATATTGCGGAGGATAAGATTCTTTCCTGCTGTGAAAAGCTGGGGGTTACACCTAATATTTTATTTACAGGACTTTTTGGCATCCTGATGTCCAGATACACAAACTCGGAGGACAGCCTTTTTTCTACTATATATAATGGAAGAAATGATTCAAGACTTGAAAATACAGTCTGTATGCTTGTAAAGACCCTTCCTGTTTATTGCAGGTTTAACTCAAACACTACGATTCAGGCATACATGGCAGAGCTGTCAGAGCAGCTCTTATCATCCATGGCAAATGATATTTTTCCGTTCTCTGATATCTGCGCAAAATATGGTCTGAATTCTGACCTTGTTTTCGCATACCAGGCGGAGCTTAGCGATGACTATCCAATTGGAGATACTATTGCAAGAGGCCACGACCTCTCTCTTGATATGGCAAAAATGCCAATGCTCATACAGGTGAGGGAATATAATAACGAGTATGTGCTTACAGCAGAATACCGCAGTGATATGTACAGCGCAGCTTTTATTGATGGTATACTTGAAGCTTATGAGGCAGCCATGCAGTCGGTTCTCAAGGCAAAATATGTTTCAGAGATTTCTATTATTTCGGAGAAGGCAGCAAATAAAATTGCCAGCTTTAATGATACTGCATGCGAATATGACAGACACCAGACTATATCTGACAGCTTTAAACATATGGCAGAGACTATACCGGACCGCACCGCTGTAGTATACAAGGACAAAAAATATACTTATAAAGAGCTGGATGAGATCAGTGACAGGCTCGGAAAGTACATTGTATCTCTGGGTATCGGAAGGGAGGATGTGGTATCTATCCTGATTCCACGATGTGAATACATGGCTATTGCCCCAATGGGTGTCATTAAAGCAGGTGCAGCATACCAGCCTCTTGATTCTACCTATCCAAAGGACAGGCTTATGTACATGCTTGAGGATTCCTCTGCAAAGCTTCTGATTGCAGACAGAGAGCTTTTGTCCCTGGTTGACGGATATAATGGGCCGGTTCTGTTTACAGATGAGATTTTATCCCTTGATGACACAGGTGCCGAATTGGGCAGACCGGATGTACACGATTTATTCATATTGTTATATACATCAGGTTCCACCGGTGTACCAAAGGGCTGCATGCTTGAGTATGGGAACATTACATCCTTCTGTCATTGGTACCGGAAATACTATAGTATAGACTCTGACTCAAAGATAGCAGCCTACGCATCCTTTGGTTTTGATGCCTGCATGATGGATATTTATGGAGCAATTACAAATGGAGCAGAACTGCATATTATTCCAGAGGAAATCCGGCTTGATTTCATTGGACTTCAGCGTTACTTTGAAGAAAATGGCATTACCCATTCGTTTATGACCACACAGGTCGGCAGACAGTTTGCCATGGAAATGGACTGCAAGAGTCTCAAATACCTCTCGGTTGGAGGGGAGAAGCTTGTCCCTTGTGAGCCACCAAAGAATTACAAGCTGATAAATGGTTACGGTCCTACAGAAGCAACTATTTTTACAACTGTATTTGAAGTTGATAAATATTATCCAAATATACCTATTGGAAAGCCGCTTGACAATTTTAAGCTTTATATAACGGATAAGTCCGGTCATATGCTGCCTTGTGGTGCCTGCGGTGAGCTGATGATATCTGGCTGGCAGGTTTCAAGAGGCTATCTCAACAAGCCTGAGAAAACAGCTGAAGCATATGCCCGGAATATCTATGATGATACCGAAGGTTATGAGGTACTCTACCATTCTGGTGATGTCGCAAGATATCTTCCAGACGGAAATATCCAGATTATTGGAAGAAAAGACTCTCAGGTCAAGGTGAGAGGTTTCAGAATTGAGCTTTCAGAGGTGGAAGAAGTAATCAGAAGATATGAAGGCATCAAGGACGCAACTGTGGTAGCTTTTGACGATCCAAATGGCGGCAAATACATTGCAGCCTATGTTGTATCTGACAATGAAGTTAATGTCAGCCAGTTAAATGACTTCATCAAAGAAACAAAGCCTGCATATATGGTACCGGCAGTGACTATGCAGATTGACAAAATTCCTCTGAACCAGAATCAGAAGGTTAATAAAAAAGCACTCCCTCTGCCAGAGAGAAAAGCAGAAGATATAATTAAACCGCAGAATGATGCTCAGCAGAAATTGTTTGACTGTATCGCAGAAGTACTTGGTTACACGGAGTTTGGCATCACAACAGACATTTATGATGCGGGACTAACTTCTATTAGCGCAATCAAACTAAACATTCTGATTGCAAAAGCTTTTGATATAGTTATCAAAACATCTGACATCAAAAATAATCCTACAATTGAGATGTTAGAAGACTTTGTCAAGACCGCAGGAAAAGAAACAAAGCATGACATTCAGGAGAATTATCCTTTGACCAATACACAGGAGGGAATCTTTGTTGAATGTACAGCCAACATGGGCTCTACTATTTACAATATCCCGTATCTCCTGAGACTGGATAAAAAGGTAGACCTTGAAAGGCTGGCAGCTGCAATTGACAGTACAATTGAGGCTCACCCTTACCTGAAAACCCGTATCTTTATGGATGAAAATGGTGATGTGCTTCAAAAACGCGGGGACAATTTAAGCTATAAGACCCAGATTTTTAATGTAATGAATCGTGAAGCTCTGGTTCGTCCATATATGCTGTTTAATGAACAGCTTTTCCGATTTGAGATATACAGAACCTGTGACGGCAATTATCTGTTTTTGGACATTCATCATATAATTGCAGATGGTACATCACTTGCAATTATTATTAATGATATTAACAGGGCTTATTGTGGTGAGAAGCTGGAAACAGAAAGCTATACATCCTATGATTTGGCACTGGATAACAGGGATGCCCTGGAAGGTGATGCGTACAGGAAGGCTGAGAACTATTATAAGTCTGTATTTGAGAAGAAGGGCGGAAGCATCAGCTTCTATCCGGATAAGGCAGGACAGACTCCAACTGCAGCCAGCTATCACAGAGAGACTTCTGAAATATCTGTACAGGACGTGAAGGATTTCTGTCAAAAGCATGGCATTACAGAAAATGTATTTTTCATTTCAGCCTTTGGTATTACACTTGGAAAATACAATTTCAAAAAAGATGCTGTATTCACCACCATATATCACGGAAGAAACGATTCCAGACTTGAGAATACAGTAGGCATGCTTGTAAAAACCCTTCCTGTTTACTGTGATTTCTCCGGAAGCTTAAAGGACTGCATTGCCGATGTTCAGGAGCAGCTTATAAACTCCATGAACAACGATATTTATCCATTTTCACAAATCAGCCATGATTTTAATATAAAGGCTGATGCCATGGTGATATATCAGGGGGATAACTTCGCCTTTGACACAATTGGCGGTGAATATGCCCAGGAAGAGCCTGTCCAGTTAAATATGGCAAAGGCACCTGTTTCCATCAGTATTTCTATTGAAAGAAACAAGTTTGCCTTTGAAATCGAGTACAGGGCAGATATGTATAATGAAGAAACAATCAAATATCTTGCAGATAATCTTGAAGCAGCTGCCGGCGGAATCCTTAGGGAATATAATCCGACGGATATCAGGCTCATGTTTGAAGAAGAAACAGAGATGATTGACACCCCTGCATACAGTGGCAAAACCTTTGTTGATTTGTTCAGGGAGACTGCAGCAAAATACCCTGACAGACCTGCTGTCAGAGATGCTCTTGGTCAGATAAGCTACAGGGAATTAGACCAGATGTCTGACTATATTGCACAAAAGCTTACTGAAAATGGATTTGGCAGGGAAAAAGCTGCTGGTATCCTGTGTGGAAGAACCAAAGAGTATGCTGCCGCATATGTGGGCGTCATGAAAGCCGGCGGCGCATATGTGCCTCTGGACCCGGAATATCCACAGAGCAGAATCGAATATATGTTAACTGATTCCGGTGCGGAAAATCTGCTGGTAGTAAACCGCTATAAACATCTGGTGGAATTCTATGACAAGAACATTATCTGTATTGATGATGTGGCTGAGGAGTCAAAGGATTTTGAGCTTTCTGTTGAGCTTACAGCCCCTGAGCCGGAAAATCTTGCATATATGATATATACCTCAGGATCAACCGGAAAACCAAAGGGTGTTATGATTGAGCACAGAAACCTGATTAATCTGATTGAGTATATCAGGTCAACAAGAAATCTCACCACTGACGATATTGTTGCAGAGTTTGCAAGCTTCTGTTTTGATGCATCAGTTATTGATTTGTTTGCTCCGCTTACTGCCGGAGCAGTGCTTTATATCCTGCCTGAGGCAATAAGAAAGGATGCTGTCACTGTTGCAAAATATATAAAGGACAAGAATATCACAACTGCAACCTTCCCTACACAGATGGGTGAGCTTGTGGCAGAGTTGCTTGATGATGCTCCTGCCCTTAGATTTGTGACACTTGGAGGCGAAAAGTTCAAGCATTACCGGAACCGGACATACCAGATGATTAATGGCTATGGACCTACAGAAAACACAGTATCTTCAACAGAATTCCGGGTTGACAGACAATATGACAATATACCAATCGGAAAATCACAGATGAATATCCGAAGCTATATTGTTGACAATGATATGAACAGGCTTCCGGTTGGAGCATCTGGTGAGCTTTGCCATGCAGGACGCCAGATTGCAAGAGGATATCATAATCTTCCTGAGAAAACAGCATCAGTATTTGTTGAAAATCCTTTTGCTGTATGCGAAGAAGAGAAGCGCCTATATAGAACAGGCGATATGGTCCGCATGAAGGGTGACGGAAATATCGAGTATATTGGCAGAATTGATTCCCAGATTAAAATCCGTGGATATCGTGTAGAGCTTGGAGAAATTGAAGGTGCCGTACTCAAGCATGATCTGGTAAAGGATTCGGCTGTTACTGTAATTGAAAAAGGTGGAAATAAATATATTGCAGCATACTATACTGGTGACGTTATTGAGGATGAAGAACTGAAGACCTTCCTGGAACCGCTGATTCCAGATTATATGATGCCATCATTCTTCATTCACATTGATAAGATGCCAGTAACACCGGGTGGCAAGGTTGACAAAAAAGCTCTTCCATTACCGGAGGCAGCATTAAAGAATACCAACTATGTAGAGCCTGTTACTGCAATGCAGACAGCTCTATGCGAGATATTTGAAAAAGCACTGGGAATTGAAAAAGTGGGAATTGAGGATAACTTCTTTGACCTTGGAGGATCTTCGCTTACAGCGTCAAAGGTTGCGGTTATGTGCCTCTCAAAAAATATTTCAATTGTCTATGCGGATATCTTCAAATGTCCTACTGTCCGCGAACTTGCTGCAGTAGTTGAGGATTATGCCCCAGTTGAAAGTGCCCAGAGCGATAATGAGTTTGCAAATTACAACTATAATAAGATACAGAGTGTTATCAGCGGAAACATCGAGGATAATGTAGACCAGATTAGCAAAGAGGAATTAGGGGATATCATGATTACAGGTGCCACCGGATTCCTTGGAATACATATTCTTAAAGCATACCTTGACAATTATGATGGCAGGGTTTATTGTCTGGTTCGTAAGGGTACATATGAATCACCTGAAAAACGAATGATGCATATGCTGATGTACTATTTTGATAATCCTTATGAGGAATTATTTAAAGAGCGTATTGTATGCGTAGATGGAGACATTACAGCCAAAGAGCAGGTAGACGGATTTGCAGCTTATAAGTTCCAGACACTTATCAATTGTGCAGCCTGTGTAAAGCATTTTGCTGCAGGTGATGTTCTGGAAAAAATAAATGTACATGGTGTGGAAAATCTTATTGATTTCTGTAAAAATAATGGACGCAGGCTCATACAGATATCTACAGTTTCTGTAGCAGGTGAGGGTTCAGAGGGCAATCCACCTATGGACAGAGTCTTTGGTGAAAACGACCTGTACATTGGTCAGAATATCACAAACGAATATATCCGTACCAAGTTCCTGGCAGAGAGAGCTGTGCTTGACGCTGTTTCAGGCGGACTTGATGCAAAGATAATCCGTGTTGGTAATCTGATGAGCAGAGATTCAGATGGTGAATTCCAGATTAATTTCATCACCAATGGATTTTTGAGAAGTCTGAGAGGCTATAAGGCTGTTGGAAAATTCCCAATGGGAAGCATGCATGAAATCACTGAATTTTCTCCGATAGACTCTACTGCACTTGCTGTTTTGAGACTTGTGCAGACAGACAGGAGATTCACGGTATTCCATGCCTGCAACAGCCACCATATTTATATGGCAGACCTGATTTATGCTATGAAAAATCATGGATTCGATATTGACATTGTGAGAGATGAAGACTTTGAAGAAGCTGTGAAAGAATTTGCAAAGAGCAGTAAAGATTCAGATGCTGTCTCAGGATTAATTGCCTATACTTCACATAATGAGAATGAGATTTACACTATGGAGTACAGCAACAGATTTACAGCCCAGATTCTCTACAGACTTGATTATAAGTGGCCTGTTACTGATGACAGATATCTGGAAAGTGCAATAGAAGCACTTGACCGGCTTGCATTTTTTGACTGATTATAAAGGAGGAACTATTGATGGAAATCGTAAATAAGGCAGAAGGAACTAAAATGACTATGGAGATCAGCGGCTGGCTTGACACCCAGACCGCGCCCCAGCTTGAGGAGGCTCTTTCAGCACTTGATGGCAGTGTTACAAGTCTGGTATTTGACTTCGCAAAGCTTGAATATATTTCATCAGCCGGACTTCGTCAGGTAATTGCTGCATACAAGAAAATGGCTGACAAGGATGGCTTTAAAATCATAAATATATCTGATGAAGTGTATGATGTCTTTAAGCTTACTGGCTTTGACCAGAAAATCAATATTGAAAAATGAAAAAATCTTTATTAAACAAAATTATAATTTATAGTGTGTCAGTCTTTCTG
>ERZ1034946.399-NODE-399-length-24168-cov-7.098287_pt1 | contig 24168 bp, 17 predicted proteins | sample MGYA00520591_ERZ1034946 | MGnify/ENA primary metagenome ERZ1034946 (study PRJEB33766, sample SAMN09781753) | gut metagenome | biome: gut microbiome | host: Homo sapiens | place: Madagascar | study: EMG produced TPA metagenomics assembly of the PRJNA485056 data set...
ATTCAGCCTCTATGAGCCTGCTCTTCTCTATCTGTGACAGATTGATAATATTTATACAATCTGTTCTGTGGATTGAGATACCACGTCCTCTTGTGACAAAGCCGACTATCTCATCCCCCGGCACCGGACTGCAGCATTTTGAAAAATGGACAGCCACATCATAAAGTCCCTTGACCACAATTCCGCTCTTGGACTTCTTTTCCGGCACCTGACCCGGCTGCTTTTCTCCAACGCTGTCCAGAATATCCTGGTCTGTGACAGGAAGAGCATGGTCTTTCTTGTAGTCCTCATTCATCCGGTTTACTACATGGCTTTCCTTGAGTCCGCCGTGTCCTATTGTGGCAAGACAGGTGTTCCAGTCACGGAAACCATATTTTCTGAGGATTTTTGCCTGATACTCAGGTCTGTTTACTTCGTTAAAATTAATTCCATGAGCCTTGGCATAGTTTATCAGAGCGTCTTTTCCCTTGAGGATGTTCTCCTCCTTAAGCTCACTCTTAAACCACTGATTTATCTTATTCTTTGCCTGAGTGCTCTTTACAATCTTAAGCCAGTCCCTGCTCGGTCCCTTGGAGTTCTGGGAAGTGATAATCTCCAGTCTGTCTCCATTTTGGATGACATAATCAATAGGTACAAGCTTTCCGTTGACCTTGGCGCCCACCATCTTGTTACCCACCGCTGAGTGGATACTGTAGGCAAAATCTATAGGCGTCGAACCATTTGGCAGATTTTTGACATCGCCAGATGGTGTAAATGCAAATACTGTGTCAGAGAACAAATCCAAATCGCTCTTCAAGAGGCTCATAAACTCTCTGTTGTCCGACATATCCTGCTGCCACTCAAGAATCTGTCTGAGCCAGCTTAACTTCTCTTCCTCTGTAACGGTGGCATTGGTAGCATTACCATTATTTGCCTCCTTATACTTCCAGTGGGCAGCGATACCATACTCAGCAGTACGATGCATCTCGTAGGTTCTTATCTGAATCTCAAAAGGCATTCCACTTGGTCCGATAAGTGTGGTATGCAGTGACTGGTACATATTCTGCTTTGGCATGGCAATATAATCCTTGAAACGTCCCGGAATCGGCTTATACTTCTCATGCATTATTCCAAGCACCGCATAGCAGTCCTTTATGGATTCTACGATAATTCTGATTGCAAACAAATCATATATCTGGTCAAGTGTCTTATCCTGATTGACCATCTTCTTATATATACTGAAAAAGTGCTTTGCGCGTCCTGATATATCCGCCTTAATGCCTGCGTCAGTTACTGTCTTTCTGACCTCATCCACAAGTCCCTGAATATAGTCATCCCTGACATTTTTTCTCAGGGCAATCTTTTCCACCAAATCATAGTAGGCATCCGGATAGAGATATTTCATGGACAAATCCTCAAGCTCTACCTTTATCTTGCTTATACCAAGCCTCTGTGCGATAGGACAATATATGTCCTGAGTCTCTCTGGCAATCCTGAGCTGGGCTTCCTTCGACTGGTACTTAAGTGTACGCATATTGTGAAGTCTGTCCGCAAGCTTTATGAGAATAACCCTGATATCCTTTGCCATGGCAAGGAACATCTTACGCAGATTCTCTGCCTGCATCTCAAGTCTGTCTGCATTTTTGTCCTTCGGATCCTTGTTGGAATTGTCTGTCAGGTGCAGATGCTGCAGCTTTGTCACACCATCCACAAGCAGGAAAACCTCTTCACCAAACTCAGCCTTCATCTCCTCGTCAGTCATGACTGTATCTTCCAGCACGTCATGGAGGAGGCCCGCCGCTATGGTCTCCTTATCAAGCTCTAAGTCTGCAAGAATAATCGCGACACACAAAGGGTGCATGATATATGGCTCTCCGGACTTTCTCACCTGTCCCTTATGGGCATCATAAGCAACCCTGTAAGCCTTCTCTACAAGGGATAAATCCGCCGATGGATGATATTTCCTTATGCTTTCAAGCAAATCATTAAAGAGTTCGTCAGGGCTGACAAATTCCTTGCTCTGCCTTATATTACATGTGTCTGAACGAAATTCCTGCTCCAGTTTTTCTAATTCTTCTGCTGATATGTCTGCCAAATGTCTCACCTACTAACTTTTCCAAGCATTTATTAAGATATTCTAACATATAAAAAACGGATTGCAAAGTGAAAGTTAGTATCTAAAGACTATGCCAGAAGTCTATTGCATCCGAAAGCCAGCCTTCGACAGAAAGCCCTATACCAAGTCCATAGCTGTGACCACCCGTTTTGCCAAATTTACACTTACATGGTACTCCCAGTTTTTCGCAGGTGCTGCGCATCAAAATGCTGTTAACAAATGGTACAGTTCCATCATCCTCATTAGCTGTCAGATATACCGGCGGATAGCTTTCATCCATGAAATCCACCAGATTATATGGTGCTAAATCCTCCCATCCAAACTCAGCCCCTCCTATGCGGCGCAGGAAATCTCCCTGCCCCTTATGTATGGGATGTCCAACAGGAAATTTCTGGTATACATCATAAAAGCTCCGCATATCACAGGCTGTATAACCAAGAAAAATCATCTCCGGCTTAGGCAGGCCAGCAGCCTTCCAGCCATAGTTAGTTGAGCCTATCTCCCCTGAAAGAGTTGCTCCGGCCGAAAAACCTCCCATTATATAGTGTCCTTTTTCTACCTTAAAATTCTCTGCCTGCGCCTCGATAAAACGGATTGCCGTATGCATATCTTCAATTGCTTTATCCATAACAGGCTCCTGCTTTGTGCGGTAATATAAGACAAAGGCAGTGTATCCCAGACTGTTTAACTCTGCTGCAATCGCCATGCCCTCAATCAGTCCCCACTGGCGGTTAAAGCCTCCTCCCGGAATAACAAGTGCATATGGTTTGTTTTCTTCCGGTCCCGGAAAATGTAAGAGTACAGCCTTTTCCTTGTCCCACTGGCTGAGCCTTGTCTCCTCGTCATATATATGATAGACAAAGCTTTTGCCACTTGCAGCTAATTCCTCCATGCGGTGCAGAGCTGGTACAAAACCAACTGTCTCAAAGCCATAGTTTTTGAGCTGGTTGTTCCAGTGGTCCGGGGTCATATCCGTAAAGATATAAGAGGCAAAATCCCCATAGACTCCCGATTTTACTAAATCTCCAATTGTCATTTCAGGTGTAATTTCATGATACTTCATAGTTTCCTTGCTCCTTTTCTAATGATTACAAAATCGTCAGTCCTGTTTCGGATTCATCTTGCGATAGGCAGATGGTGATTTTCCAACGATTGATTTAAAGGTACGATTAAAATGAGTCAGGGAAGAAAAGCCGATTTTCTCTGCAATTTTGGTAAAATTCAAATCAGTCTCTGCAATAAGCCTCTGGGCATGCAGTATGCGCAGGGTATTTATATACTGCACAATTGTACGGTTTGTGTATTTTTTAAATTCATGACAGAGGTAGTACTCACTGACATAAAACTGGGCTGCAATGTCCGACAGCCTAAGTTCATTCTGGTAATTATTCTCAATATATGAAACAACCTTTGCCATTCTGCTCTGAGTCTCAGGCTTTGGAGATGCTGCTGTACTTCTCATAACAATTAATAAAAGTGTATTGAGCAGATTCTCCATGACGGCCTCATGCAGGGCATCATTTTTCTCCTGCTCACGCATTATCTCGTTGAGCAGTGAATGTACCATTGAAGAAATTTTTGCATCCGGCTCATAGAGCCCACTGCTGTTTTTTAACAGCTCAAGCAGTGCCGGAGAAGCAATTGCAGCCTCGGTGAAGTAAAGTACAATTCTCTTAAAAGGCACATTCTTGTCTGAATAAGAGTAATGCATCACATATGGCTCAAAAATCATAAAGCTTCCGACTGGTGTCTCATACTGCTGTCCCTGCATGATGTGGTGACGAGCACCGCCCTCCAAAAAGTACAGCTCATAATACAGATGATAATGTGAATGAGACATATTGTCATTCATACCCTCCACACGCTGACAGGCAACACCTGCCCCATTTTCCATCAAAATGCCTGCTCTATCAACCATTTTTCTCTCCCTTTTGACCAAAATCCAAGTATCATCATAAAAAATCTTGTGCTATTTATCCACTTTTATCGGTTAAAATAGCAATATTTGTAAAATAATCGCCCTCACACAGCAAAAATTGTGTAGCTTTGCTATTCCCATTTTGCTACGATTTTAGCACAAACACAAGAGATGTACAAAACTTGTTTTAAACAACTAAGGAGGTGACAAATATGGCACTAATGGAAACACATTATTACAGCTTTTCTCTGGGGAGCAACATCACACTGAACGTGTTCGTTCCTACTCCGGGAAGCAGTGAGGAAATCACTCAGATAAACAACTCAGTGAAATATGATTATGAAGCCGGCCTGCCTGTTTTGTATCTGCTACACGGAGCTTATGGCGATGCATTCTCATGGATTCGCTATAGCAATATTGACCGCTATGCCCAGGAGCGTGGAGTTGTGGTGGTTATGGCCTCCGCAGAAAATTCCTTCTATCAGGATTTAAAAAGCGGTAAGAAATACAAAACATTCTTTACAGAAGAACTGCCAACTTTTATCCAGAGCGTATTTCCTGTCAGCAAAGACCGAGAGAAAACATATGTTGCGGGATTTTCAATGGGAGGTTACGGAGCCTGGTATCTGGGGCTGAGTCGTCCTGATATTTACTCAAAGGCAGCCAGCATGTCGGGAGCTCTGGATATTGCAGGACTTTATCAGAGTTCAACCATTCAGGAGAATGAAAACAATCCGTTTTCATGGGAGGATTCCTTTGGAGACCCTGAAAAACTCGCTGGAAGTAAATATGACCTGTTTGCCTTATACGACAAGGATGTGGCAGATGGCTGCGTCCCAAAACTATATCAGGCAGTTGGATTTGATGACTTCCTCTACAAGTCCAATCTCCATGTGAGAGATGAACTTCAAAAGAAGCATGCTGACCTCGTATACAAAGAAGATAAGGGCGGTCATGACTGGACATTCTGGGATAAATATATTCAGGATATCCTCGACTGGCTTTTACAGTAGGTAATTTACTATAAGTATGAAGAAATGGAGAAAATAAAATGAGTAAAAATAATAATGCGGCAGCTATAGCCCAGTTTGAGAAAAATGCCCAAAGACCATTTGGCATGAGAGATAAAATTGGTTACGCTGCAGGAGATTTTGCAAATGATTTAACATTCGTTATTGCTGCACTTTTCATGATGAAATTCTACACAGACATAATGGGTGTCAGCGCAGCTTTAGTTGGTACACTTATGATGACAGCAAAGATTGTGGATGCCTTTACTGATGTGGCAATGGGACAGGTCGTAGATCGTTCAGGCTACACAGCCAAGGGTAAATTTGCTCCATGGATCCGCCGTTTCGCCGGTCCTGTTGCAGTAGCATCCTTCCTTATCTTTGCACCATATTTTGCAGATAAGCCAATGGGCTTTAAGATTTTCTGGATGTTCTTTACCTACATCCTCTGGGGTTCTGTATGCTACACTGGTGTCAATATCCCTTATGGTTCTATGGCATCTGCAATGAGTGCCAAGCCAGAAGAGAGAGCAATGCTTTCCAACTGGAGAACAATTGGTGCTACTGTTGCACAGATTGTAATTGCTGTTATTTTACCAATGGTTGTTTACACAGCTGATGCCGAGGGACATCAGGTGCTCAGCGGAAATAAAGTCATGATGGCATCTGCTGTATGCTCAGTACTTGCTGTTTTGGTGTACATGATTTGTTATTCCTTGACTACAGAGCGTGTCAAATTAGAAGCTCCAGAAGAGCGCAAGAATGTATTTGAGCTTTTTGGTGTATTATTTACAAGCCGCTCATTCGTGGGAATCGTTGTATCAGCCCTGATTTTCCTTGTTGTGCAGATGACTCTTACAGGAATGAACAACTATATTTTCCCTAACTATTTTAACAGTGCAAAGGCTCTCTCAATGTCCAGTCTCTTAGGATGTGTGGTCGTGCTTATACTTTCAACTTTCGTCACAAAGATTGCCGCTAAGTTTGGTAAAAAAGAGCTTACTGTAATTGGAGCATTAATCAGCTCCGTAACAATGTTTGCTGCATACTTCATCCATACATCAAATGTTGCAGTGTTTATCGTGCTTTACATGATCACATTTGCTGGCATGTCATTTTTCAACATTATGTGCTGGGCAATGATTATTGATGTTATTGATGATATAGAGGTAAAGAGAAATATCCGTAGTGATGGAACAGTTTACTCTGTATACTCTTTCGCCAGAAAGCTGGGACAGGCTGCTGCAAATGGTATCACAGGACTCCTTCTGTCAATTGTTGGATATTCAAGTGCTACAGCTTTTGACAAGGATGTTGTAAATGGTATCTATGATGTGTCAACACTCTTCCCTGCAATCGGATTTGTTGTGCTGGCTGCATCCCTGGCATTCCTCTACCCTCTCTCTAAGAAAAAGGTTCAAGCTAATGTGGATGCAATAGCTGTAAAGAGAAATAAGTAAATAAAGCAACAAGATATGTAAAACAAATTGAAAAAGAGTAGCAAAATCAGTGTAGAATTGCTACTCTTTTTTTACTAAAATTGAAGTATAAAGAAATATGCATAAGAAAATTGTAAAATCAGAAAATGGGAGGATTTACATTGATAATTATTGAAAAACTGCTTGGAATAAAAAAGAAGGATAAAACCTTTGTCCTGACAACAAACTCTGTTCCAATCCATATTCTTTTCCTGACAGATGATATAGTGCGTATACGTGCTGGCTTTGACGGAGGTTTTGCTGAGGAATCATATTCCCTTGTTATGACCGCATGGGAAGACCGGATGGATGAGGTATTAAATGACTACCGTCACAGAATTGAAGCCGCTGATGCCAATATCAGTGAACAGGACGAGGCATTTGTCCTTCAAGGCCAGAAGCTTAAAATTATTGCCCATAAGGAGCCATTCATGCTGCAGATTTTTGACAATGACGGCGCTCTGCTCCATGAGGATATCCCTTACATGGGCTGGCAGTCAGACAGCAATAACAGACGTATACACAGCTGTCTTTTGGAATCCACAGACAACTACTATGGTTTCGGTGAGAGAACTGGTGAGTTTAATAAGCGGGAGGCCTTTATGCAGACCGCACCTGGTGACTGCATGGGCTATAATCCTGTTAAAACAGACTCCCTGTACAAGCACATCCCCTTTTATGTGAAATTAAACTCAGACAGTAAAAAGGCTGTGGGATACTTCTACCACACCACATGGGAATGTGACTTTAACATGGGCAGATCCCACAGCAACTATGTAAAGCATCATAGCACGGTCAGGATAGATGGTGGCGATATTGACCTTTTCCTTATCGCCGGACCTTCAATAAAGGAGGTTGTCTCACGCTACACAGACCTGACTGGAAAATCTGTCATGCTTCCAAAGGATGCTCTTGGTTATCTGGGTTCATCCATGTACTATCCAGAACTTCCAAAGGATGCAGACGATGCCATAGTGAGCTTTATAGATAAGGCACGTGAGGAACAGATTCCTATCGACGGTTTCCAGCTGTCATCAGGCTATTGCGAGATTGATGCCGGTGAAGGCATGAAACGATATACCTTTACCTGGAACCATGACAAATTCAAAAAACCTGCGGAGTTTTTCAGTCAGATGAAGGAGCGAGGCATCACCGTATCACCAAACATCAAGCCCGGCATGCTGCTCTCCCATCCTTATAAAAAGGATATGGAGGCAAAAAATATGTTTGTCCTAAGCAGCACCGAGGACACTCCTGCCGTCGGGCTCTGGTGGGGCGGCATGGGAAACTACATAGACTACACCAGTCCGTCAGTCCGGGCTGACTGGAAAAAATATATGAAGGACAATCTGCTTTCCTATGGTACGACCTCAGTATGGAATGATAACTGCGAATACGAGGGGCTGGTGGATAAGGATTCCCGAGTCTGCTTTGAGGGAAAAGGTGCATCAGTTGGACAGATTAAGCCAGTCATGAGCAATCTCATGTGCCAGCTCACCCAGGAGGCTGTCCATGAGGAATATCCAAACACAAGAGCCTTTGCCGTATGCCGTTCAGGACACGCAGGCATCCAGCGCTATGCCCAGACATGGGCAGGCGATAATCTCACCTGCTGGGATAGCCTTAAGTATAATATTGCAACCATCCTTGGCATGGGTCTTTCCGGTGTGGCAAATCAGGGCTGCGATATAGGCGGTTTCTATGGTCCGGCACCGGAGGAGGAGCTTTTTGTCCGTTGGGTACAAAATGGTATTTTCCAGCCCCGCTTCTCTATTCATTCAACCAACACAGACAACACTGTGACAGAGCCATGGATGTACAGCGGTACAAAAGACCTGATTCGTGACGCAATCCAGTTCAGATACCGCCTGTCACCATATATGTATGCCCTTATGGCAAGGGCTGCGAAAACCGGTGCCCCAATTATGGAGCCACTGGTCTATGCCTTCCAGAATGATACGAATTGTTACAATGAAGGAACGGAATTCATGCTTGGTGATTCCCTGCTGGTGGCAAACGTAGTGGAAAAAGGAGCAGACGAAAGAGAAGTCTATCTGCCAAAGGGTACTGTCTTCTATGACTATGAAAGCAGAAAGGCATATGAGGGTGGACAGACTATTACTGTTCCTGTCACCCTCTCAAGCATACCAATGTTTGTAAGAAGCGGTGCTATTATCCCGATTGCTGAAAATCAAATCTTTAACCTGGCAACAGAGACGGTTACAGATTTGAAAATCCTCTGTGCTTCTGATGCAGACGGAGTCTTTGATTTGTATGATGATGATGGTGCCACACTGGATTATGAAAAGGGTGTCTATTGCAATACCCATATTGAGATGCATGCCGGTGAGCAGACAAGACTCAATTTCACCATAACTGGCAGTTATGAAAGTACAGTCGAGCGTATACATATAGATATGATTCATCGTGAGAAATCCCCTTACTGGGTAAAAGTAGATGGGGATGAGATAGCTCATTTCCTGCACAGGGCTGAGTATGAGAAGGCTGAGTGTGGATGGTATTACAGCCAGACGCTTAAGTCGGTGCAGATTAAGTATCCGAATGTAAAGCATGATTATGAGGTTGTGGTGTCCTTTGAGGCATTTGATTTGATTGGGATGTGATAGGCAAGCTGGTGCTGACCAATGCTCCGCTTGGACTTCCCACTTGTGAAATTTAAAAATCGGCTGGCATACAGTGTATTTTTCTGAAAAAATATGAAATTAACCACGGGAACGAATCGAGGATAGGATTTATATATCTGTGCAGTTATATCCGTTTCCTTGTTAATGGAAACCCGTGGCAGTTCATATTGTTTTCTGCTGCCATGCATCCAGAGAAGCTGCCAGTGGCAGGTTCGATGGTAAAGCAACTGTATGTCAGCCGATTATCGTAGGGTTTTGTACCGACCTAATCAGCACTTACATCCCTATTGCTAATTACATATCTGAGCAGACTTTCCCCTGTCACATCAGTTTTCCCAATCAGTTGAAATCCCAGCTTCTCCACCAATCTTCTCGATGGATAATTATTCTCATCTATCAGGCAGTTTATCCTATCTGGACATAGGTTCTCCCATGCGTATTCAAGTATGGCCTGGCAGACTTCTGTTGCATAGCCCTGACGCTGGTATTCCGGGGCTATGATGTAGCCCAGCTCCATTTCGCTGTGGTATGCTCCTGATGCTCCTTGTGTTTCCCGCTCGTCACAGTAGTCTCGATTTTCCAGTCCTGCCCGTCCTATCAGCTCTCCTGTGTCCTTGGAGAATATCAGCCACATTCCGTATTCATAATAGCCATACATATACTCTATATAGGCTCTCTCGTACTCACATTCCTTGTCGTAGTCGTACAAGGGCTCTACAAAGTCTGTTATGCCGGGCTTGCTGTACAGCTCAAACAGGGCATCTATGTCATCCATTGTGAGCTCCCTGATTATACAGCGCTTTGTCTCCGCTATCGTCCATGGTTCTCCTGTATGACGCTTGTATACACGTTCTGCAAGGGCTTCGTCTATGGCATTTTCATCCATAACTACATAGTCTGCCCCCCACAGCTCTGCCGAGTTTGTTCCTGTATCAAGTCCTATTATGGGCTTATTCTCCCTCTTTGCCTGTGCTATATCCTGGGCATTTTTTGCCACGCTTATTTTTTTACCCCAAAAAGGAGCAAGCTTGTCACTTGCTCCCTCATTGTTTTTTCCCATATAGAAAATTCTCCTATACTGTCTCAGGTTCTGGATAATCCACTCCAAATGTCTCTACTGTTACAGTTTTCATCACCTGGTCCTCAAGTGGACGGTCGCTGTAGTCTGTTGGCATCTCAGCAATCTTGTTGACTACATCCATTCCCTCGATGATTTTACCAAATGCTGCATACTCTCCGTCGAGGTGTGGAGCTGCCTGATGCATGATGAAGAACTGGCTTCCTGCTGAATCAGGAATCATTGTTCTAGCCATAGAAAGTACACCCGGTGTATGCTTTAAATCATTCTTGAATCCATTGCTTGAGAACTCTCCCTTGATTTCATATCCTGGACCGCCTGTTCCGTTTCCGTCCGGGTCTCCACCCTGAAGCATAAAGCCACGGATTACTCTGTGGAAAATTACTCCATCATAGAAATTGTGGTTGATAAGACTAACAAAATTGTTTACTGTGTTTGGCGCAATTTCCGGATAAAGCTCTGCTTTCATCACGTCTCCGTTTTCCATTGTAATTGTAACTATTGGGTTCTGTGCCATTATTTTTTCCTCACTTTTCTTCATATATATTTTTTCTGCAAAATACACTGTACATCAGAAGATTTACACAGCCTATATTGCAGGAAGTCCGCATAATTAACTTGAAATCTGAGTCACAACCTCTGTAAATTCCATGAAATGTGATGCCTTTACAAGGATTGTATCACCCTTTTCTACATAAGCCTTAAGCTCTGCCAGCATATCGTCCCTGTTCTCAAAGTAATGAACGTCACATTCTGGATTGACTTTTTTTGCTGCTTTGGCATAATTCACAGCCAGCTTTCCAGCGCAAAACAAGGCATGAATCCTGTATCTGCCCACAGCTTCCCCCACCTCATAATGAAGTGCCGCCTCATCACTGCCAAGCTCTCCCATATCACCAAGCACTGCTATCTGCCGTCCCTTGGCATGGGATAAAATCTCAAGACTGGTCTTCATAGATGCAGGATTTGCATTATAGCAGTCATCTATGATTGTCATATCATTTGCCTTGATAAAATTTGTCCTGCCTGCAATGGTTTTTGCCTTTTCTATGCCAGCCTTAATCATGTCAAGGTCAAGACCAAGCTCTAAGCCCACTGCTGTTGCACAAAGGGCATTGTATACATTGTGCTGGCCCGGAATGTGGATATGCACATCAAAAACACCCTTTGGTGTGTGGACTCTTGCAGTCATGCCGTCAAAGCCTAAGTTTTCCACATCTGTGGCATATACCTGCTTTGTGATGCCATACTCACTAGATTCACCCAGTCCATAGTATACGGAATCTATGACCTCTTTTTCACAATTTGCCACTTTATCCATTGATTTATCTGAGGCTTTTCTTATATCAGTCTGGTTCTCCCCACCCAAAACTGTTCCATCCACATTGGATTTTGTAATTGAAACATGTGCCTTGGTGGCAAGCTTATCATCATCACCATTTAAAATAATCCCTGCATTGTCATTCAGGTGCTCAAACACTTCAGTCTTTGCCCTTAAGACTCCATCCCTGTCACCGAGATTTTCCAGATGGCAGCAGCCTATATTAGTGATGACGCTGATGTCTGGTCTTGCCATTGCACCAAGCCTGTGCATCTCGCCAAAATCTGATATGCCCATCTCCACAACTGCTACGTCATGATAGTCCTTTACTCTAAAAAGTGTAAGAGGAAGACCTATCTCATTGTTAAAGTTTCCAGCAGTCTTAAGGACACTGTATTTTTCCTCAAGGACAGAAGCAATCATCTCCTTGGTGCTGGTCTTGCCAACACTGCCTGTGATTCCAACCACCTTTGCCCTTATCTGGCCCCGGTAAAAGGCTGCTATATCCTTCATTGCCTGAGTTGATGACTCCACCAGAATATATGGTCCTGACGGATTTTCCAGTTCCTTTTCTGATAAGACAGCAAGTGCTCCCTGGGCAAATACCTGTGGTATAAAATCATGTCCATCAACACGCTCACCCTTTATAGGGATAAAGAGGCAGCCCTCTGTCACCTGTCTGCTGTCTGTGACAGCCCCTGATATCAGTCTGGATAAAAGCTTTTCATCACCTATATATCTGCCCTGACATGCTCTGGCTATATTTTCCAGAGTCATTCCCGGCATAAGTTCTCTTTCATTCATATTATGCCTCATATTTCTTTAGCGAAATCTCTATAAGCTTATCACAGAGCTGATTAAAGTCCACGCCTGTAACTGCAGCCTCCTGTGGAAGCAGGCTTGTAGGTGTCATTCCCGGCAAGGTATTTGCCTCAAGACAGAACATCTCGTTATTCTCATTTAGGAGAAAGTCAGAACGTGAGTATGTATCAAGCCCAATCACTCTTGCAACCTCCTCAGCATAGTGCTGCATCTGCTTAGTCACTTCATCAGGCAGCTCTGCAGGGCAGGTATCCACTGCACTGCCTGCCTTGTATTTATTCTTGTAATCATAAAAGCCCTGCTTTGGCGCAATCTCAATTATTGGAAGAGCCTTGCCCTCAAGCACACCTACAGAAAACTCTCTGCCTTGTACAAATTCCTCGATTACAAGCTCATTTTCCCATTTGAAAGCCTCATCCAGAGCAGCCTTAAACTCTGCTGCATCCCTGACGATTGTAACTCCGATACTTGAACCGCCACAGCATGGCTTTACGATACATGGCAGCTTAAGACCAAGCTTTGTCACATCATCTGTGCGGCCTGCCTTGGTCATTGCGATTCCCTTTGGTGTTGGAATGCCGTTTGCTATAAAGAACTGCTTTGCCATATTTTTACTCATGGCGATAGCACTGCTTAAATAATCGCTGCCTGTATACTTAATTCCAAACAAGTCAAAGGCTGCCTGAATCTTTCCGTTCTCTCCATTTTCTCCGTGAAGTGCCATAAATACAATATCTGCCATCCTGCACATATTGATTACGTTTGGTCCGAAAAAGCAGTCAGACTGGTCTTTTCTGGATGCCTTTACCTTTGCCAGATCCGGTGCCTCTGTAGGTATCTCACTCACCTGCATGCTGATTTCATCTGCCCGGTCGAAAATACCGCTTAAATCCTCCTCTTTGTCACTATATCCCATAAATACATCCACCATTATTACCCGATGTCCGTTTTCCTTTAATGCTTTTGTGACCATGCTTCCTGTCTTAAAGGATACATCACGCTCTGTGCTGAGTCCTCCTGCAAGTACTACTATATCCATAACTCTGCCTCTTTTCTCAATTTATAAAGTCTTATGAAATTATAGCACCATTGATTCATAATCTCAATTTAAAAAAAGAACATTGTCAGCCTCTTCTAAATATTTCTTATTATGAGTTACCATGACAACACATTTTCCCTCTTTAGCTAATTCATGAAGCTGCTCCATCACAATCTGAGCATTCCTGTCATCCAGGGAGCCTGTCGGTTCGTCCGCAAGAATTATCCTGCAGCGTTTAATGATAAGCCTTGCCAGGGCAGCTCTCTGCTGTTCTCCACCAGACAGCTTGTAAACCTTTGTATTTAGCTTATCAGACAGACCAACCCTGTTTAATGCTTCTTCTATAGTAACGTCAGTTCTATTAGCCGGTTTTATTATTTCCAGATTCTGTTTTACTGTTTTATTCTCCATCAGGGCAAAATTCTGAAACAAAAAGCCCACATAGTCTCTGTAATAGACCTGCTGCTTTATGTCTCTTAGATTTTTCCCATCAATAATTATGTCTCCCTTATCCGGAAGCTCAAGATAGCCCAGCATATTAAGCAGGGTGGTTTTTCCACATCCGCTGTCACCCGATATGATAGTAAGGGAAGCTTCTGGAATAGCGGCATTATAGCCATTAAAAAGCTGCTTCTCCCCAAATGCTTTTTCTATATTTCTAAGTTCAATCATAGACAGCCTCCCTTTAACATTTTTATTACAGAAATCTTTTCGTATTTAATGATGTAAACAACAATGACCATATTCTCAATAAGCATCATTATAACACCAACCACTATACATGACACAGGACTGTAAATTCCTGTTATCACACCAACAATTGCCATAATTAGCACCATTACGGCATTTTTAATATTAAGCTTTATAAGCTGCGCCTTATTTCTTTGCAGAAATGAATATCCCACCACCTTTTTTATGGCATATTCGATACCGGCATTTCTGAATTCCATATTGCAAAGGGAAATCGTTATCGCTAAATCCAATATGACTGCCAGTATACATAAGGAGCTTAAAAACTCAATCATTCGGCGGACAAAGCTCATCTGGTAGCTGTACACATCAGCGGCATTTGAGATAGCAGCATGATAGCCATTCTCTGAAAGCTTCAGTTCACTGGCGATTTTATCCCAGTCTTTCTCATCTATTCCATATATAGTATCCCTGAATGTTCCGAAAACGCTGCCTTTTATTTTGACATTGGCTGGGCAGTAGATTATCACAGGATTTTTCGCATTAGCCCAAAAGCTCAGCTCTTCATTTGTCAGGCAGGGAACTGTCAGCCCCTTATCATACTCATAATTTTCCCATTTATAATCCGATAATCTGTAAAGCCCCAGCAGTCCATTTACATCCTCATCTGAGATGCTATAGCCTCGGGGAGTCAGTATAATAACTTCTTCCTTAGTCTCTTTGGCTAATTGCGTAGATATTTTCTCCGGCAGAAAAACAGAGGCACTTTCATTCATTATTAAGATTGGTTTATTTCCATCTGTAATCATTGTGCATACTTTGGGATTAAGCTCGTCATAGTAGTCATCATATAATGAATTCCACAACTCATCTGCCCATGGGTCTGACTGGTTTTTGCTGCCATCAATGCTTATAAACGAATCCTGCTCATACTCTGCCATGAGCTCATCAGCTTTATTTCCAAATGCTGAAACACTTATACTTGAAATATTGGTAACTATTGTAAACAACACGGTTGCAAATGCAGCCAGCTTTAAAAGATTTAAAAATGTAAACATTCCCTTATCCGCTTCAACATTTGCAAATACAGCCCTGACATCATTTTTCAGGTACAGGAAATTCATGCTGGCAGCAATCAGGCAGCCAAGCTCATACAGGACAAATGCAATAGTCTTTTTGTAATCCCCAGAAATAAAACTAAACACAAACAATTTTGCTGCCAAATATAATATCTGGTATATAAGTAAATCCACGATAATGGCTCTAAATGTCAGGCTTTTTATATCCTCACCATATACAGCCCTGATTGTCATTTCCTTTCTTTTTCTAAGAACCGCAGCCGTATTGACCAGAATCAGGAAAATGCTTACCAAGCCCCATACGATTATTATCATATCTGTTTCATCACCTTGGATTTTTTCAGGGAAAGTGACAGAATAGGTGTTTTTTAAATCATTGTATGTAGACTCATAATCATCCAATAATACCACATATGGTTCAAACTTAAATTCCTTTTGTGTCAGCTCCTCTATCTGCCTGAATTCAACATTTACAGTTCCGCTAAGCAGAGAGTTGTATTTTCCTTCTGATATATCACAATCACGCTTGATTTGCTGTGCGCTATCCGATGAATTAATGTATACAATCAAATTGTTGTCAATCTCCGACTGCTTCTCCCAGCGAACCACAATACAGCCCTGTCCACTATCTCCCAAATCTCTCAGGCTCTGTATAAAAGCCCCATATTCGCTCTCGTCAACTGAACACTGCATTGCCGGATAGATTGCAAGCAGTTCATTAGGGATAGTTGCATGAAAAAGCTCGCATCTCATGACAAATCCCAGAACAAGTATCATAAATACTGGTATACATTTAATTATTCTTTCCAAGGCATTTCTAAATTCCATGCGTCCTCCGCTTTTTCAAATAATATTTTGATCACGTCCTGATTTGCATCAACAAAAGGCTGGTCATTTTCGTATCTTGCAGTTTTACTATCGGTTAAATAAATTTGTCTGGATTCACCATTTAACGTTAATATAACACCTATTTCTCTTATATCACCAGTAAAATGCTCAAGCCAGATTATCATGCCCCCACTCTTTGCTGATGAAAGAGCTGTTTTCCCCTCTTCTACTTGTATACTATGTTCTTCAACTAATGGCGAACCAACTGACAAATTGCCATCAGCCCAATACAGGTATGTTGGGTAATGAACCGCTAATGTATATTTATCTTCATCCCATATTGTACTATCTCCCATATAGTATGGGTGATTTTTCATTTGATTCTTCAACAAGAGATACGGTCTAAGCATTCCTATATACCATGCGATATTTAATATCAGAAAAATCACAGCAAATACAGCTATAATTATTTTTCTTCTTTTTTTCTTGTCCATTTCCGTTTTCCCTCTCCAGACAGCTTATCCCACATGCTTAGGCATACAAATTCGCTGGCAGCTTATATTGCATACTTTTGTATACATAAAACCTGCCACCGTCAGCTATTATTGCATACCTTGGTATCATGAAATCAGCCCCAACATCTTACTGACATCGGGGCTAATTATTTAATCGCTTACATCTTCAATTTACAAATTAATACTCTGGCTCAATGATACCATATGTATTGCCTTTACGTTTGTACACAACATTTACTTCGTCTGTCTCAGCATTGATGAATACGAAGAAGTCATGGTCTGTAAGCTCCATCTGGATGCATGCATCCTCTGGATACATTGGCTTCATGCCAAATCTCTTTGTACGGACAATCCTAATCTCGTTCTCATCCTCTGCATCTGCCTCATCCAAAAACTCTGCCTTGAAGGTCTCTGCTGCTGCAGCCTGCTTTGCTGCTATCCTGGTCTTATATTTTCTCAACTGACGCTCGATAACTTCTTCTACAAGGTCAATTGATACATACATATCGTTGCTTACCTGCTCTGATCTGATTACATGTCCCTTTGTTGGGATGGTAACCTCTATTTTCTGTCTCTCCTTCTCTACACTTAATGTTACGAATACATCGGTATCCGGTTTGAAATATTTCTCGAGCTTACTGAGCTTGTCGTTTACAGCCTCCTTGATTCCATCTGTTAACTCGATATTTCTTCCTGTAATAGTAATTCTCATGATGTCCAACCCCTTTGCCGTTTATTTGATACCCTTCGTGTATCATGTGAATATTATATCATATTTACACCAATTTGCAAACAATTTTACAGCATTTCTTCCAATTGCGAAGACAATTCCTCCCAGGTTTCCATATCAGCCATGATTTCCTCTTCCTTGGCGTCTATGGCAGCCTGGATTTCAGAGAGTTTAGAATAGCTTGACTGATATTCTGGGCGGAGCAGCTCTTCTTTGAGTTTCTCCAGCTCCTCTTCCTTAACAGCCAGCTCTTCCTCTGCTTTTTTGACCTTCTTCTCAAGCTTGGAGCGTTCCTTGCCCGGATTATAGTATGGCTTCTTTGCAGGCTGTGCCTCATCTGCTGCGCTTCCTGCTGCCCCATTCACGCTTATGGCTCCGCCAAATACAGCCCTGCCCTTGTACTCGTTTTCTGACTCTGCCGCCTCCCTGTCCAGCTTTTCCTGATATTCCTCATAGCCAAACTGGTAGAGGTGGGTTGTGCCATCCTCAAATACAAGAAGCTGTGTAGCAACCTTCTTCACAAAGTATCTGTCGTGGGATACGAAGATAAGTGTACCCTTGAAGTCCTTTAGCATGCTCTCAAGTGTCTCTTTTCCTACTATATCCATATGGTTGGTAGGCTCATCAAGAATCAGCACATTAGGCTGTCTCTTTAATATCTTACAGAGAGCCAGACGGACCTTCTCTCCTCCTGACAGCATATTGACATTTTTGAACACATCATCCCCTGAGAAAAGGAAAGCTCCCAGGGAATTTCTCGCCTCTGTCTCAGTCAGGTTTGGGAACTCATCCCAGAAATCATCAAGCACGGTCTTGTCTGCCCTATACATAGCCATCTGCTGGTCAAAATATCCTATCTGGACATTGGTTCCATACTTGTATTCTCCTGACAGGGCAGGGATTTTATCCACAATTGTCTTTAAAAATGTAGACTTTCCTAAGCCGTTTCCACCTAATATGCCAAGCTTTTCACCCTTTTTCAAATCAAGTGACACTGTAGACAGGGGATGGTCATAGCCAATCTCAAGGTTTGACACATAGAGTACGTCATTCCCTGTCTCCTTTGCGGGCTGGAAATTAGCATAAAAGGTCTTGTTGTCGTACTTATCCGGTGCCTCAATAATCACCATATGCTCAATCGCCTTCTGCTTTGAGCGCGCCATCGACACCTTGGTGGGCTTGTTCTTAAACCTGTCAACCATTCTCTGAAGACGCTCAATTTCCTTCTGCTGGGCTATATGATCCTTCATCTGTTTTTCGTAGTTTTCCTTTTTGCGGGCTACGAAATTAGTGTAGTTGCCCGGATACCGCCTGGCTGTGCCGTACTCAATCTCGTAGACCACATCCACCACGTTATCCAGAAACATTCTATCGTGTGACACTACAACTACAGCCTTTGGATAGCTCTTTAAGTAACCCTCCAGCCACTCGATTGTGGTTACATCCATGTGGTTGGTGGGCTCGTCCAGAAGCAGTATGTCCGGCTTCGACAAAAGAAGCTTGATAAAGGCAATCTTGGTCTGCTGGCCTCCTGAAAAATCCTTAAGAGGCTTCTTTCTCTCCTCATCTGAAAAACCAAACTTGCGTATCATCACTTCGTATTCTTTTTCGTAATAATATCCGCCATCATCCTTGAAGGCTTCCTCCATGGCTGTGTACCTTGCCACCCTGTCCTCTGAATAGTCAGTCTCAAGCTCCTTTGCCGCCTGCTCCAGCTCTTTTTTTCTCTGCTCCATTTTGGCAAAGCATTTTTTGACCTCCTGCTCTAAAGTGACAGTTGGGTCATCAAAAGCAATCTGCTTCAAATAACCGATTTCCGGATTGCCTGCCTTTGCGATAAATGCTGATTCATCACTGTCAAGCTTTTCCATATCCACTTCCCCTGAAATCAGCTTGAGAAGTGTGGTCTTACCACAGCCGTTCCTGCCCACTATGGCTATTTTTTCTGTATTTCTTATTTCAAAATCAATAGAGTGCAGTATCAGGTCATCTCCAAATGCCACTGCTCCATTGCTTATCTGGTATAACATCTCCTACTCCTTACTGTTTATTCCTGGCAGCCCTGCAGGTAATTAATGAACTGGGTTGCAGTTCTTCCCGATATACCTCCATGGCTTAACTCCCATTTATTTGCCTCTGCGCAAAGCTCCTCATCACTCATGGTGATGCCTGCTTTTCTGGCAAGGCCGACTACGATATCAAAATACTCTCGCTGACTAGGCTTTGAGTAGCTGATTGTAACACCAAATCTGTTAACCAGTGACAGCTTCTCCTCCACTGTGTCAGAATGGTGCCTGTCGTTTGTATTATCCTGGTCATTTCTGTCGTTCCAGGTCTCCTTGATCAAGTGTCTTCTGTTGGAGGTAGCATAGATTAAGATATTGTCCGGTTTGGTCTCCACACCGCCCTCGATTACAGCCTTAAGGAACTTATACTCTATCTCATGTTCCTCAAAAGACAGGTCATCCATATAGATGATAAACTTATAGTTTCTATTTTTAATCTCTGAGATAATTCCTGACAGATACTTAAACTGGTGCTTGTAAATCTCAATCATTCTGAGACCATCATCATAATACTGGTTTACAATCGCCTTTATGCTTGTAGACTTTCCTGTACCGCTGTCGCCAAACAGGAGCACATTGTTGGCTCTCCTGCCCTGGACAAAAGCCTCAGTATTATCCACAAGCTTCTGCTTCTGAATCTCATAACCAATCAAATCATCCAGCATGACAGCATCCATGTTGTTGATTGGCTTGAATGAAAATCCACCGGTCTGATTCTCAAGTATTCTAAATGCCTTGTTGAGACCAAACATGCCTACACCGTAGTCCTTGTAAAATCCAGTAACTACCTCAAAGAACTCCTTCTCATCCTTAGCCGCTTCAAGCTTCTTGCTTAAGGCTCTCACCTTCTCACTTACGTTCTTGTTGTACATAAGCTCTTTTTTGACAATAGCCTTGTAATTGCAGAGCTGGGTAAAGCAGCTAATTCCAAGCTCAGCCTCAATGGTGCTGAAATCATAGTCAAAAAGCTTCTTAAAAATCTTGAAATCATTCTCCACAAAATTATTTACACTGCCGTCGCTGGCACCAACCTTCTCGCAGGTCATGGAGAATGGATTTTCATTCATCATGATATAAAAAGTCAGGTAATTGTGCCAGAGATTGTCGTCAAAGCCGTAATCTGTAGCCACCTTGAGCAGTCTCTTAACCTGAGTGTTAATGTCGCGAACCAGCTCCATCTTGCTGTAGTTGCCGCTCTCAAATTTGTCAAAAATAACTCCTAAATTATATAAAATCTCATCTGAAGATAAATCTCCGTACATGAGTAACTGTGATATTTCATGGTACATTTTCTTTTCCTCCGTTTGTTATGTTTTGTATAACTCTGACACCATGCCCATCCATTTTTCCTGCCTGCGCTCTCCCAATTTACCTTTATAATTATCAACCTCATATTGTGCATTTCAAAATTTAGATGAGCATATTGTGCAGATATATTTTAGTATTTGTGACTGTGAAGAATATTAGATTTACTTAATGCTCTGCCCGCAATCCAGCAGTTCGGCAACAGGATGTTGCCGAGAGTGAGAGCTGAGCCATGGATGGCGAATCTCGAATGGCTGCGTCAAATTACCAAAACCTACATCAGAGCATTTAGAAAATCTTATATTCGTAACCCGGAACAAATACAAAAATATATCTGCACAATATGCGGACTAAAATCCCAAATGTACAATAAGCCCTCAATAAAAGTAAATCCTCGCAGTTATTATACTGCGAGGACCCTGAATCGTAAATTATAAATTTTTGAAAATAGAAGTTTCCTTCTGCAAATCTCCTGCAATCCTCTGGTTGACATCCATCCTGTCAGAGATATTATCCATATCATAAACCAGTGTCTGTGTGCTGTCTGCCGCACCGGCAAGCCCCTTAACACCCTCGTTGATGGCTCCTGTGATTGAGTTGATAGAATCTGCAATCTCTGCAACCATTCCCTTTAGTTCTTCTGTTCTGGTTGTAAAATCATCCATTGAGCTTTCAATGTATGAAGCATTATCTCTGTACTGCTCGCCCTCCTCCACGAATTTTTCAAAATCCGGAAGAATGAATTCCTGCATGTACTCAACAAGTGTGTTGGCATTTCCTGACAGATTATGCACTGCATCTGTTACCACCTTATTGATATCCTGAATATGGTTGGCTGCAACACGGCTCGAATCTGCAAGCTGGCTGATTTCACTTGCCACTACTGCAAAGCCTCGTCCTGCTTCGCCAGCTCTTGCTGCCTCAATAGAAGCATTAAGGGCAAGGAGATTGGTCTGACTTGAAATATTTAAGATATCGTTTGTCAAAGAGTTAACCTGATCTACGCTCTTACTGTCCTCAATCGCCTGATTTAAGACATCAAGGATTTCATTTACCTTTACACTGGTCTGCTGCATGTTATTCCTTGCAGCCTCTTCCATAGCTACTGCATGCTCCTTCATGTTCTTAGAGTACTCATTAATCTCTATTGAACGCTCAGCCATGGCAGAAACCTCTGCGTTGACTGACTCGGCACTGTTATTAATGGCATTGGCACTTTCCGATACCTCACCCATCGCTGCTGAAAGCTCCTCTGTCACAGCTGACAAATCAGAAGCACTATCATTGGATGTACGGACACTCTTTAACACCTCTGCAACGACACTTTCCATCTCTCCTGAGTTTTTGGTAATGAGTGTAAATATCTTCTGCAAAGTCTCCATGAAGCTGTTGATACCCTTTGACAAGGCTGCAATCTCATCATTTGAAGTAACTGGAATACGCCTTGTAAGGTCTCCCTCTTTGTTTTCAATTCCATCTATAATAGACTCTAATTCCTTCTTTGATGTAATAAGAGGCTTAATTACATAGTTTACAACAATTATGATTGTAACCGCCAGTGAAACAAGGCATACTGCAATGCAGACAATGGCTGTTGCCAGAGACACGCCAAATATGCTGCTCTGGGCCTCTCTCTGTCCTGCTGCATCTGTTGAAATCTCATCATTAAGAGCACTTATGTCATTTGCCATGGCTGTGGCAGATGCCTTTAGGTCTCCGTTTGCGCAGCCATAGGCTGACACAGAATCAGAATTTGCACTGAATGCCAATACGTTCTTGACTGCACGCTTAAACTCTTTGTAATCGCTCTTTAAGGCTTTATAGTCTGAGTTGTCTGAATCAACGTATTTTGAATAACTCTGGATGTCCTCGTCAATGGAATTTTCCAGATTCTCGATGTCAGTTACCACATCAATCATTGTGTTAAAATCAATAGCTACAATATGTGAAAGTGCAAGAGTATGTATTTCTCTTGAAGAGTTCTCAATACCAGAGAGCTCCTGCACACCTACCAGATACTCATCTGATATGGTAGATGCACTTGTGTTTACCCTAAGCAAACTTGTTATAGATGTAATATTAGAGACAACGGCAGCTAATCCAAGGATAATTACAGGGATTAGAATCATATCTCTTATACTTGTTTTGCGTTTATTATTCACGATATTTCCTCCCCTATGAGTTAGACTTTGTTATCTCTGCTACCTTGTCATCCATAAATTCCTGCATAGTCTTTCCACCTGTGCTTCCTGATACAGCCGCACTTCCTATGTCAGCACTTGGTGTCCAGTATGCTCCGCCAACTCGCTGAAGACTTGCAAACTCTGACTGTTCAAGCACTGCCTGAATTGCCACAGATGCCTTCACCTCTGCGGAATCCGCAGCATTTATGTTTGAAGGTCCCTGTCCACGCATCTCAAATCTGAGAGCCTGACACTCCTCACCTGACATATAGTCAGCAAAAAGATTTGCCCAGTATTCATTTTCAGAATAGTGGTTCACACCTACCAGCTTGTAACCTGCATATGATGCCATCTGTACCTGCTGGCCTGCTACTGTATATGTAGGAAGCTTTATGGCACCAAGATTATCTCCCCAGCTCTCAGCAAGGGCTGTTGCAGACCATGTTCCACTGACTCCCGCTATTACGCTGCCATCTGCAGCTCCTGCAAGCAGCCCATCATCTTTGCAATTCATAAAGCCCGGATTAGCTGCTACATCCATCATAGCCTGGAGAACATCCACTCCCTTTATGGCATTTTCCTCTGAATTCCAGTCACAGTAGTTTGATATTCCATCATCATTAAGTCCAAGACTAAGACCTGTATTTCCAAAAAAAGAATACAGATACCAGCCAGATGAGAAATCCATCGTCACCTTCTTGCCGTTTGCTGCTGCAACTGACAAAATCTGGTCTAAGCTTGTCAGGTCTTCTGGTGTAAAATATTCCTTATTGTAATAGAGAAAATATCCGTTATCTGCTGTAAGAGGATATGCATACAGCGAATCATCAATTGTAGCGGCTTCCACAGAACCTTCTACATTTCTTGTGCGCACATCATCTGCATTCTCAATCGGGGTAAGTATTCCTGATGCTGCAAATGCTAACAGCTGATCGTCTGCAAATGTAAATACATCCGGAGCCTCATCTATGTTTCCAAGGATTACATCCTTGCTGTCTGCCTCTGAATTTGCAATGAGAGTAAAATCAAAGTCTGCCTCTGAGCCATACTGCTGTTTGAAGCCGGCTATAATCTGGTTCATAAGCTCAGTATCTTCCTCTGCCACGCTGACCGTGAGTGATACTGTGCCTCCGTTCACTACCTGTTTTATACCATTTGTCTCTGTGCCTGCCTCAGTGCCATCTGTAGCTGCTGCACCACAGCCTGTTGTAAATAAAGCAGCCGCTGTAATAAGACACAAGGCTTTTGGAGCTCTCTTTCCCATGTTTTTTCTCCTTCCAATATGCGTTTTCACACCTACACTCTGCCAAAGACAATGTACAGATATGTTTCAGCTATTTTTACGAAAATTTACTATATTAAGTAT
>ERZ1034946.400-NODE-400-length-24155-cov-6.637427_pt1 | contig 24155 bp, 22 predicted proteins | sample MGYA00520591_ERZ1034946 | MGnify/ENA primary metagenome ERZ1034946 (study PRJEB33766, sample SAMN09781753) | gut metagenome | biome: gut microbiome | host: Homo sapiens | place: Madagascar | study: EMG produced TPA metagenomics assembly of the PRJNA485056 data set...
TCCTGTTCCTGAAAGTCCGAAGAAGATTGCTGTGTTCTCACCATTCATATCAGCGTTTGCTGAACAGTGCATAGAAGCAATTCCCTTAAGTGGAAGGTAGTAGTTCATCATAGAGAACATACCCTTCTTCATCTCTCCGCCGTACCATGTATTGATGATAACCTGCTCACGGCTTGAAATGTTGAATGCTACACATGTCTCAGAGTTAAGTCCTAACTCCTTGAAGTTCTCAACCTTAGCCTTTGAAGCATTGTATACTACGAAATCTGGCTCGAAGCTCTCAAGCTCTTCTGCTGTAGGCTGGATGAACATATTTGTTACGAAATGAGCCTGCCAAGCAACCTCAACGATGAAACGTACAGCCATACGTGTATCCTTGTTAGCTCCACAGAATGCATCTACTACGAAAAGTCTCTTGTTTGAGAGCTCTTTCTTTGCAAGATCCTTAACAACTGCCCATGTCTCTTCTGTCATTGGATGGTTGTCATTTGGATATCCCTCTGAGTTCCACCATACAGTGTCCTTTGAGTTCGCATCCATAACGATGTATTTATCTTTAGGAGAACGTCCTGTATAAATACCTGTCATTACGTTAACAGCACCAAGCTCTGTCTCATGTCCAACCTCATAACCTTCAAGACCAGCTTTTGTCTCTTCTGCGAATAATGTCTCGTAAGAAGGATTGTAAACGATCTCTGTTGCACCAGTGATACCATACTTGCTTAAATCAACTTTTGCCATCTCATTAACCTCTTTTCTAAAATATTTATTTAATCATCTGCATATTTTATAGCAGATAATTTGTTTGCGCTTTCACCTATGAAGTATATAAAAAAATGTACAATAAATCAATAGCCAAAAAGCTTTTTGTTAAAAAAATAACATTTTATTTTTATCTCTTGAATTTCTTTGCGCAATTTTGACATTCTGCTCCGAAAAGCACAGGATTGCCACACCTGCTGCACCTCTCATATATTTTTCCAAAGTGCTGTGTGCCATCATCCTTGTACTCGATTCTGCCCTGTGATATCCAGTTTCTGACCTTTCTTCTCGGGATGCCAAATTTCTCTGCCACATCCCACTCTGTCACATCATTGCTTCTTATGTATTCCTTGACCTGTTCAAAAAGTTCTGTCTCCTTACATCTGGTACAGAGTTCCCCTTCGTACCCCTCGGGCAGATCACAGTTGCAGCTAGCGCATCTTTTTATGCCAGTTTCAAATAATTCCTTATACTTCATAACTATACCCAACCTTGCAGCAATTTATTGAGTGCTTCAAAATCCACATTGTCAAATGCATCCTTTAAGGCCTCATATTTTTTCTTATCGTCTTCTGAATATGAGTAGGTATCCATCTCTGCGATTGCCTGCTCAATTGTATCAAAGTCAAGTCTTTCCGCAGCCTCTCTAAGCCTGCCCAGGTACTCATCTCTCATCCTGCCTTCAAGCAAAGGACTGGCACCTGTATTCTCCTGATTCTGTGTTTTATTAAAATAAGGTGCCAGATATGACTTGTAAGACTCATATACTTTGAGCATATCCTCTGTTCCATTAATGATTTTTTCTATATCATTATCTTTTCCAGCTCTTTCAAGTGCTTCTGCCAGGTCAGCAAGCTTCATGGCACCCACCTGCCTTGATGTGCTCTTTAATGAATGAACCTCAATAGTATATAAATCCCAATTCTTTTCTTCGTAATAACCCCTTATTATTTTACTTCTTTTATCAATATCCCTGTAATAATTCTCCAATATCTTCCAGAACAGTCTGACGCTGCCCAGCAGTCTGACAGCCTCTGCCGTATTCAGGCCTTCTATAACCGGCAGCCCCTTATCCTCCTGTTCATCTTTCTTTTTCTCATATTCCGTTGGGGTAATATGTTTTTGAAGCTCTTTAGGCAGCCATCTTTTTATGCATGCAGTCAGAAGCCTTAGTTCAACCGGCTTGCTTATGAAGTCATTCATCCCCTCCATCAAAAACATGCTTTTTGACTCCTCTACGGCATTCGCAGTAAGTGCGATAATTGGAACCATGTTGTATTCCGGGTAATCCCTTCTTATTATATGTGTTACTTCCACACCATCCATCTCCGGCATCATATGATCCATAAAAATCATATCATACTTCTTCTCCTTCATCATCTGCAGAGCCTGCTTTCCACCGGTGGCTGTGTCAATCTGCATCTGAAGCGGCTCCAGAAGTCCTTCAACTACAGTAAGGTTTATCTCATTGTCGTCCACCAGAAGCACTTTTGCATCCGGTGCACAGAAATCAATGTAATTCCCTGTTGGTACATAATTTACTATATTAGGATCCTCATGATTTAAAATGGCACTTACTTTGTTTACACACATTGGTCTTCTGACATATATAACATTTGGGATGTCAGAATCCAGTGAGTCACAATAACCCGTTATGACAGCAAAAGTGGTCTGTGGATTAGCCAGGGCAAGTTTTTTCATATCCTCAGACAGTGATTCCTTGTCCAAAAATACAAAATCATAATCCATCTCATCTGTCATTTTAAAATCATAAAAGGCAGCCATCAGACGATTCAGGTCATGCCTCAGGGCATCCTTGACATATTCATTACCACCAACTATTCCGACCTTTATGGGCTTTTCCGTATTAAGCTCTATGCTGGGACCTGATTGGGCTATACGCTGTGGCACCTGAAATGCGAACTTTGAGCCAACGCCATATTTGCTCTCCACCAGCATATTTCCATTCATGAGAGTAACCAGATTTTTAGATATTGCAAGCCCCAGTCCTGTGCCCTCCACAGTCCTGTCCTTCCAGCTCTCAAGCTGGGTAAAGGAGTCAAAAAGCCTGCCCATATCCTCCTCCTTTATGCCGATGCCGGTATCCTGAACTGAAGCTAAAAGAGTTATCTCAAAGTCTGATTTTTTGATAAAGTCAATCCAGATTGTAACTGTTCCGCTGTCTGTGAATTTCACCGCATTGGTGGCAAGATTTATGAGCACCTGCTTGATTCTGACGCAGTCCCCCACAAGCATTTTGGGGATTCTTGGGTTCACATCCATGATAAGCTCTATGTCCTTATTGCCGATTCGCGGCATAACTGCGTTGCCCACGTCACTAACCATCTGCATGACATTGTATTCCGAATAGATAATGTCCAGCTTGCCAGCTTCAATCTTGGCAAAATCCAGGACATCATTGATTATGGTTAGTAATAACTGACCTGAGGATTCAATCTGCCTGACATAGCCCTCTACAGTGGGTGATAAATCCTCCCTGAGTGCCATCTCTGCCAGTCCGATTACCGCATTCATAGGTGTTCTTATCTCATGACTCATATTAGCCAGAAAGCTTGACTTTAAATCTGATGACCGTTTTAGCTCTTCATTAAGCTCCTTGAGCTTGAGATTATTCCTGCAGATAAATTCAAGTATATTGGCGGAATTTTGAAGACTACCATCATCCGGCTCTGTATCAGACCATTCTCCTGCATCAACTATGTATCCAAGTATTTTACCATCCAAGGATATTTCGGCATAATGGGCACTCCTGTGTTCTTTGGGGTCAAACTCACTTATGTCATATATTTTTTTATTGGTACTGCCATATTTATTTATGCTGCCAAGTGTCTTTTCTATGTCATCCTTATCAAGTAATTCAAAAAGCGAATATAAGTTTTTTTCCATGTGTGCCCCTTATCCTATGCATTTATGTATCATTGCAAACAGTTTCTCCTGGTCAATCGGTTTAAGCAGATATCCCTGTGGTCCTAAGGCAAGAGCCTGAGCGATTTTTGCCCTCTCCGATACACCTGTCAGGAATACTGCCGGTATGTTTCTGGTTGCTGCATCTGCTTTCATGGCCTTTAGCACATCAAGCCCTGACATCTCTGGCATATTGTAGTCTAAGAGCATCATGTCCACCTTGTTTTCTTTCAGGTATTTGAGTGCCAGCTTGCCGCTGGTCACTATTACAACATCATAAAATTCCTTTAACTGCTCTCTTATGACTTTGAGCATGATTGGAGAATCGTCTACCACAAGAATTGTTTTTTTGCCATCCTTGTTTTGATTGTTATTATAAATATCTGCAGCATATTTGCCCGCTGCCTCCTGTGCAGGAGCCTTTGCATTTTTCTTGGCAGCCTTATCAATTTTAACATCTACTTCAAGCTGTATATCAAGCATTTTCTTATCAATATCAATCTCAAGGTCTGCAAGTCCTGCCCACTGCTGCTCAAACCACATCAGGTCATCCTTATTTCCGGCAGCGGCAAAAGGAATTCCCTGCAGATTACTGTACGCAGCCTTAGCCGCCTTAAATTCATCCACAACATAATCATGAATGCCTTCCAGTGACAGCATTATCATATCCGGTCTGAAATAATTAACATGTGCACTTATGTCCGCTGCTATAGGTGATGATATAAGGACCTCATATATCTTTCCAAACTGGTCATAAATATCATTTACATTGCTGTAGTCCTCACCTATTATCAGTATCTTGTATTTCATGCTTATCCCTCCTTCAAGTCTGCCTGTAATCATATATTTACGTGCTCACGGGCAAGCCCATCCCACTCATGTACATCACATTTGGCACGTCTCATTGCCTGCGCTCATAGACGCGAATCTCACAGTTGTGCGGATGTGGCCGCCATTTGATACCATTTGGTCTGTCCTCCAGATAACCACAGATGGCTCTTATGATTCCACCATGGCAGACCACCAGCACATTTTCATAATCCTTTGCCTCAAGCTCCTTCAAAAATCCATGGCTCCGCTCAATCATGTGCGGAATTGTCTCCACCGTGTCCGGCGCCGGAAAGACCTCTGGCAGAGCCCAGTACAGAGACATTTTAAGTCCAAGCTTGTAGTAGCTCTTAAGCTCATATTTACCAAAATCTACCTCAATAATCCTTGGGTCGGTGATGACCTCATCCTTGCTGACCCCGCCTATAATTGATGCAGTTGTGACAGCCCTGTCAAGTGGACTTGCATATACCGCATCAAATTTCATGTCTCCAAGCTTTGCTCTCGCCGCCTTTGCCTGCTCTATACCGGTGTCATTCAGCGGTTCATCCGTCAGTCCCTGCATGAGTTTCTTCTTATTATATTGTGTCTGTCCATGTCTGGTTACCCAAATCTTCATTTATTTTTCTACCATTTCTATATATTTTAAACTGCTTAATACTTTTATTTATTATAGAACTCCTTCACGTGCTATTCAATATTTCTGTTACATTTTTCCTATTTTCATGGTTTTATCTATGGCAGATTTTCTCTCAAGCTCTCTCAAGCAATATAGCAGCAGCTTCGAAATCCTTTTGAAGCTTTACCTTAAGCCTGCCATTTTCAAGAGAAATCCTGTCTTTATCCATGCTGCAAGGCTCTGCATAAACAGCTGTGACCTTAATGCCAGTCAAATCAATTGTTTCCGGTTCGTCAGCCTGATTTTCTGCCATAAGTACCGGGAAAACCGGTACGTTAACGTCACTGCCTCCGCCATTTTCAAAAGTATGAACGACAACAAGGCTCTGTCTGTCTGTGTACCTGACAACCGCCTGATAAGCTGATGGATGGCGCAGACTAGCCTGCCTGCTTCCAAAAATCAGGGTCTCTCCATCCCTTATAACTGCTGCCGCCTTCCTGTAAAAATCAATGCCATTGTCAATAGCCTGCCATTGTTTTTCGCTAAGGTTAGTCACATCCCCTGACAGGCACATCCTGCCAAGCAGGGTGTTTGCCATGGAATACACAATCCTCTGTATGCTGTCCGTTTCCCTGATGACAGCCCATATCTGGCTCTGGGCTGGGTGTATGACTCTGTGCAGATATGCCGCAATGATAGGAATCTCCACCAGCTCATGAGCATCCGAAAATGAAGCCATGGCGCACAGACTCATCATTTTTGGCTCTAGCTTGTGTCCTCCCGAAGCACAGTTTTCCAGTATAATATCAGGAATTTCCCGCTTCACCTTCTCTATAAAGGCTAAGGATGCCATTCCATTCTGTCTTAAGCCCTCACCCAGAGACTCCGCTCCGTCACATCCAATGCCTATTGACTCATTGTAATCCATTTTCATATAGCCAAAGCCATACTGCTTCAGAGTTCCTATGACCTTTTGGGTCAGGTACTCCTCCACCCATGGGTCTGTCATCTTCCAGAATCTTCTGAAATATGTGGTGAGGGGCTTGCCATCCTTTTGTAAGAGGTGGTCTGTCAGCTGGTAGACATCTGCCTGCTCTGCCACATTGTCAATTTCAAACCATATGCCCGGCACCATTCCAGCCTGTCTGATTTTATCCGTCGTCTTGTCAAGCCCCTCCGGGAAAAGCGTTTTTGATATATCATAATCTCCCATCACTCTGTCCCAGGGTATGCCGTCCTTTTTATACCAGCCACAGTCTATGACAAAATAGCTGATGCCCTTATCCTTTATGGCATCCACAATGGCAGAAATATTTTCATGGCTTGGGCAGCCCCAGGTGGTGCAGTATTCGTTAAAAACTATAGGAAGGTCCCGCTCCATATGCGGTCCAGCCTCAACAGTTCTTAGACCAGCCTCGGTAAACCTCTGCATAAAAAGCGTGAAAGCCGGCTCATCTGCATTTTCAAACTCAGCCTCCTCCGGAATATATGCCACAGATACAAAAGCTTCCGGCGTCTCAAAGGACTGACCCGGCAGGATATTTTTCATCCAGTGCCCAAACTCCCTGTCAGCCAGACCACCGCTGAACCCCAGCCCATCATCCTTTCTGTAGACCTCTATCTGCCAGGAGGTATTGTGGGCAATCTGCGCCCCCCAGAATACCTTTGTCTTCTTATCATATACAGCTCCCATAGGGAAAAAGTGGTTAACCGGCAGCGAACCAGCCTGACCATACCGCTCACATCTCACAGCATGTCCACTCCAGGAAGTCTCAAGGCACAAGTCCTCAAGAGTCTGCCTGTCAATGCGGCCTTCACCACTCCACACACTTCTGACGCGGTACAAATCCATAGACAGATGGGCATCACCCTCCACATAAGGTGTAATGCCTCCCATGGAAAAGCTCTCAAACATCTCAAGAGACACAGCATTATCACTGTGATTATAAAAAATATTTTTCATTCTGGCATAGCGGCTGCCCGCCCTGTAGCTTAGGATATGGTGCACCTCATAGCCCCTGTCATCTTTCAGATAGGTAGTGATAACTAACTCACCATCTTCCTGTGACACTTCCTGCCTGTCATATTTAAGCCTCCTGCAGCTCTCACCATTTCGCATGGTGAGCCCGCCAGCATAGGCCTCGTTGTAGATGTCTCCAGCATATTTAATCTGCACCAGATTTTCCAGCTTTGCATTCTTGCTTATGTCAGGTTCTGGCATAAAATCAGCCGGAAGCAGAATGAAGCCTGCTATATTATCCTCGTCCAGGGTGTAGCGCGCTATCATGTCACCTAATTTGTATTCGTTTAGTGTTGTCATTGTATAATCCCCCTATTTTTTTCTGACTCACATGTATATTTTACACTATTTCTTTAATTGAACCTATACTCATATTCTTTCCCCTCTATTAACTCTAGCTGGTAGTATCAATTATAAGTTTCCCTATCCGCCACAACCTTAATATCTGGCTGCCCCGCAGCCCAGATTTACCCCATGGTGTCATAAGAGATTATGAAACGTGGAAATGGGATGGTGTGGCAGGCTGGGTAATTATTCGTGGCTTGTGCAGGATATTAGATTTTCTTAATGCTCTGTACACTCCACAGCGACTCGGCAACAGGACGTTGCCGAGAGCGAGACCTGAGCCATGGATGGCGAGTGCGCCAATGCGTCCAGTAAAAGCTGCCAGTGGCAGTTTTTATCGGTTCGAGCGGTTGCGTCAGGTCGCCACCACATCAATCAGAGCATTTAGAAAATCTTAAATCCGAAACCCGCCACAAATAATTACCCAGCCTGCCACAACATCCCAGCCACCCCCACCTCTTATGCCCCTCCAAAAAGCAGCAGGAGACAGCACCCCATCTGATGGAATGCTGTCTCCCGCAAGATTAACCTATTCACATTCTATTACTGCACCAAAGTACACTCAAGCAGAATTAAGGCTTCATACACAGATACACAAAGTATGCCAGATATGCCAGAAGCATAACTATGCCGCCTGTCCTCGTAAGCTTTTCCTTCTTAAGCACTGCTGCCCAAAGTATTATGCCCGCAACGACCATGACAACAGAATCTACGATAAACTTAGGGTCAAATGGCACCTGTCTGACAAATGCTGTGGTTCCAACAATAAACAGGATGTTAAAAATATTGCTTCCTACAATATTGCCTATGGCTATATCTGCATTTCCTTTTCTGGCTGCATTTACTGACGTGAAAAGCTCCGGAAGTGATGTACCAAGGGCTACAACCGTAAGCCCTATAAATCTCTCACTTATGCCCACAGCTCTGGCAATCTCAGTTGCACCATACACAGCGAATTTACTTCCTGCAATAATCGCAATAAGACCACCAATGATAAACGCGAGCTGCTTTATAAGCTTTATCTCCCTGCTGCTTTCATCATCAGTATTCTCCTTATTCTTTCTGGCATTGATGAAAAGGTATGATAGGTAGGCTATGAAAAAAGCCCAAAAAACAATTCCATCAAGTAAGCCGATTTTCCCGTCTAGTCCTAAAATTATAAGAAGAACAGAACAGCCTAACATAAATGGTATATCAATTTTAATTGTGGACTTTGCCACTGCAATAGGCACAATCACTGACGCTATACCTAAAATTATAAGTACATTTAATATATTGCTTCCCACAATATTGCCTATGGTAATATCAGCATTTCCTGTGACAGCAGCCGTGATACTGACAGCCGCTTCCGGCGCGCTGGTTCCCATGGCTACAATGGTAAGCCCTATGACAAGCTGGGGTATTCCAAGCTTTGTGGCTGCCCCTGCTGCTCCATCCACAAAGTAATCTGAGCCCTTAACTAAAAGTACAAATCCTACTACAAGTGCTCCAACGTACAAAATAATGTTCAATAGATAAACCTCCTGACTATTAGCTCTGTTCTGGCAGAAATCTGTCGTTTAACACTGACAAAAGCTTTCCCAGTGCCCAAAATAAAACAACCTGTGCCCCAATAAAAATTACACCAATTAAAACGCCTAACATTCCTGTACTCATGATTACTCCTCTTCCTTCCTAACGTTATTATCCTTTTTTTCAGGGGCATATTCATACCACCAGGCAAGGGCAGCTCCCCCCACAACGGCAATTACCGAAACTACGATTACAACTGTATCAAGCATAGTTCAATCCCTCCGATATTCTATACAAGGTTATATTTTTACATTATGTTTCTAGTATTATGTTTCTAGTATTAAGTTTCCACTGTTATGTTTTGCTGCTATGTTGTGTCGATAGACTTTCCGCCAGACACGTCAATTAGTCGGGTGGCATACAGTTATTTCACAGAACAAAATATGAACTGCAACGGGGTTCCATTAACCCTGGAAACGGAGACCCCTGCGCAAATTTACACGCACTATCCCGATTCATCCCGTTGCTGATTTCATATTTTTTCTGTGGAATAAGCTGTATGCTATCCGACACTCACCACCTAAATTGCGGAAAGTCCCATCTTCCACACAAAATATAACCACTATGCTGCTTTTTGCCCATCCTTATTATGGATAAATGTTATGATTAACCTATGACTTCTGCTCTCCGCATAAGTACACAGATTATGTAAAGAAAAAAGAATGAAAAACAGGGCCGGCAAAATAACGTTTAAAAGGGTATAAATCACCAATAAGCTGGCACTGTTTCTCCTTGTAGAAAGCTGCCTGATCACAGCAGTCTGGGATGATGATGCTGATATTTCCTCAACATTCATCACCACATCAAGATTCATATCTAAAGATACATAACTGACTGGGTTCAATGGAGCAGTACCATCACTTACAGATACATTGCCATTGCCCATTCCGAGAAAAGAGCAGAAAAATACCGAAAAAATTGCAATTAGACATATAAATTTTTTGCTTTCTGCAAGCTTTCTCATGCTGCTTCTCCTCCCTTTGTTTTTCCATTAAGTAATACTATCACAAATACTTAAATTTTTCTACTCTCTATATAAGACTACTGTATCATTTTCTGCTATTATTGTTTTTCCGTCCGGTATAATTGTCTCATCATTCCTGAGAATCAGGGCTATAAGCTCATCCTTGCTCAAGTCCAGATCCCCTATATGCTGTCCACACCATTTGTTGTCCTTGTCTATGACGATTTCCTCCAGCGTCTCCTCGTCTGTCGGCACATAAGGCGGAACACTCAGAATAACTGTATCACCAGGTTTTATTTTGGTATCACCCTTGGTTATGATGGTTTTTCCATCTCTTTTTATCATAAGGGCAAGGGAACCGTAAGGCATAGACACCTCTTTGATTTTCTTATTCGACCAGTTGTGCCCCTCCGGAATATACATCCGCATGAGCTGCAGGGCTGTCTCCTCCTGATAATCGTTGAAGCTCTTTCGTACATCCGTCTGGTCATCCACCATATGCAGCTTATCTGCCACAAGCGGAAGCAGGCCTCCCTGAATCGCCACGGAGAAAAGCGTAACCATAAATACAATGTGGAACAAATCCTCTTTCATGGATATGCCCGATGCAACCGCCATGATTGCAAATACACAGGATGAGGCTCCTCTGAGTCCTGCCCATGATATAAGCAGGCACTGTCTCATGCTGCACTTACATGGCAGCATCAATAAATACACTGCTATAGGTCTTGCAATAAAGGTTAAAACAACCACGATGACTGCGGATGTAATCATAATCTGCGGCATCAGGTGCGGATAGCTTAAAAGTCCAATCAGGAAAAATACAAAAATCTGTGATAAGCTTGTAACTCCGTCAAAAAAATGTATAAGTGTCTGCTTGTTGCATATTCTGCTGTTTCCTAAGATAATTCCATAGAGATACAAACTCAGATAAGCATTTCCTTTAAGTGCGCTTGAGACTCCAAAGCACAAAAATACCATGGCAATCACAAATATGGTGTCCAGACCATCTGATATAATATCGGTTCTTGTCATTATCTTAACCGAAGCAATTGCTGTAACTATACCAATTAACACGCCCACACTGATTTGCAGCACTACCATAAGTGCCACATTCTGTGAGCCTGAGCTACCCAAAAAGCCTATGGCTATCATGGTGAGCATGTAGGCAATCGGGTCGTTACTTCCACTCTCGACCTCAAGGATTGAAGCCGTTCCGTCCTTTAGGTTAAGTTTTTTCTTTCTTAGGATTGCAAACACGCTGGCTGCATCAGTTGATGACAGGACAGCTCCCACCAGAAAGCTCTCCGGAAAGGATATCCTTAATATGTAATGGCACAGCACTGTGGTGATGCCGGCTGTCAGGATAACTCCTGCTGTAGACAGGGCAATCGCCCTTCCAGCCACTGGCTTTGCAGCGCTCCACTTGGTGTTGAAACCACCATAAAACATGATAAAAACCAGAGCGATTGAGCAGCTGGTCTCCGCAAAGGAAAAGTTGTCAAACTCAATCTTAAACAAGCCGTCGCTACCGAATACCATGCCTATGAACATGAATAGAATCAGGGCGGGCAGCCCAAACCTATCTGAGAATTTCTCAGCAATAATACATAACAGTATTATTACCGCAATACCTAACACATATAAAACCATTTACCTGCATCATCTCCTTTTCTCTGCTGTGTCTCATTGTTACAAATTTTTTCACAATATATCATATCATGGACTTTGGCTCAATAGTTTTCTGAAAGTATAATAAAATGTTTATAAAATTAAGTGAACTTTCCGCTCCAATGATTTGCCTCTTCCCGATACTGCTCGGCTACCTGCATCAGCTCCTGATACTGGCGTTTGGCGCTTTCTATTTGGGACTTGTAGAAGTTGATTTCCTTTTGCTGCTCCATAAGGCTGGATTTGAGCATGGCCAGCTCCTGCTCATAATCGCGCTCCCTGTCAGCATTTTCACCACCAGTATCCTTCATCTCACTTTTTTCTTTAGACTTCTTCCCTGTTTCTTCATCACAGGCATCTATTTCATAATTAATGTCATTTGTTTTATCTCTATGCTCATTCCTGCCCCGGGCAGCCAGCTGCAGGTCATTGGCAGCCTCATACAAGACATATCCCTTTTCATTTTCCACGAACACAAGCAGGCACTCATTGAGGCAGACAACCTTATACTGTGCATCTTTATTTCCTAAATCCACATTTAATATTTCTCTTTCTCCCTCATAGGGCAGGATCCCATGCAGACGATAATTTTCCTCACCCTCCCCTTTATTTTTCTCCATATAAAAAAGTATCAGCCTGCCATAAAAGGCAGTAAGGCTCGGCGAATTGAAGCTCACATTTTCCCCAGCCTGTCTCTCAAAAGGAAATACATACTCCAGCACCGACCTCACCACCAGAGCTCCGTTTTCATTTATGTAAGTGTAGTAAATTGCACTGTTATACACAGTATCATTTAAACCGCTCTTATAATCTCTGACCATTATCACCGGAAGATAAAATTGATGCCCCTCCTTTTTTCGAAGGATTATCTCATTTTGATTTTTGTATATAAAAAATCCCTGCCCACCGGCAGTCTCATAAAGATATGACATATGGAAAACCTTCAAATTTTAATCTGTTTAAGTATATGTTTTTCGCACATTTATATGCTGAGATTCGTATACTATATCAAAACAATAAAGGATACAATGATATGGCAAAATGTAAATGCAAAACAAATGCAAAAATTGTCAGCAGTGTTGTCTCAAACTTAAATGGCAGCTCATGCCCATGTACAGATGTCTGTGCTTCTCCAATATGCGCAGACCCTTGCGTGCTGGGCATTATGGCTCCGCTCATTTATGATGAAATCGGCATAAATCTGTGTGCCAGCTTCCCACTGGGTGTCACACTGTCCACAACATATCCGACTGTGACAAATGCAACAGCAAGAGTTATAAATGCCAGCTACACCTATGGTGCCGGCAATGTCAGTCTGGAATCAATTAATGGTCGTGGCAACTGCTATGACATCACCCTTTCCAATATAACAATCACCTTTGCGGTAGACCTGTTTGACGCAAACTGCCGTCTGGTGGCAACCGTATACCCTACTGCTGTCTATCTGCCTCCTAGTACCACAGCAGCAACCTATGACGCAGACACCAATCCAAGCTCTGTGGAACTGGTGCTCTTCGCTCCTTATGGTCCATCCTATGAGACAGTTGAAGCTGCAACCACACCGGTTCTAAACTTCATCGGAGCAGTCACTGGCTCTAACACTGTGACTCAGGGCATCAACATGTTTGCTTTCGGCAAAGTCTTAGACCTTGACGTAAACGATAGTACTATCACTGTAGGTCTGACACTGGTTCTCCAGAGTCTCTACTTTGCAGGCTATAAGGTAAAGAGTGACGGCAAGATTGATATTCCAAAGGGAAGCATCACCTCCCCTGAAAATTCAGACTGCATGCGTTTCGTCTCAGGCAATCTCTTAAATCTTGCGATTAAACCTCTGGATCTGGGGGCTCCGAACTATGAGGAGTACCAGAAGCAGAACTGCCAGAAGCTCAATCCGTCTCCTTGTGCCGGCTCTTGTCCGGGCTACACTAATGTAACAGATGTGCCTGTAAAAAATGGAAATAATTCCGGCTCAGGCGGCGGTGGCACTACTTTATAATTTTTGTGTTTTATCATATAACCCTAACAACAAGCCAGCTTGCATGCTGTGTTTCGCATCCTGCTTCTTTTATACGGTAAAAAGGACTGCGCACTTTCCAGTGCTGCAGCCCTTACATAGCTATACATATTTAATTTAATAATCATCAGCACAATATGTACACTTATCATGTCCATAGGTGCCGGTGAAAATTTCTACAATATAGTCTCATTCATGCTCCCCATGCGGTACCCCATGATATCAAGTGCCACATATGCAAATCCATACTCCTTGAACCTGCTGTAGACCTCTGTCCTGACTTCCTCTTTCATGAACTTATCAAACTCAGATGGGTCAAGCTCTATTCTTGCAACATCACCATGTATTCTGACCCTTAGCTGGTGAAAGCCCATATCCAGCAGAAGCTGTTCAGCCTTGTCCACCATCTTAAGCTTTTCCTCGCTTATCAAATCCCCATATGGGAATCTGCTGGAGAGACAGGCAAAGGACTGTTTATTCCAGGTCGGGATGTTTAAGTACTGGGACATATCTCTTATGTCCTGCTTGCTGAAGCCGCAATGTCTCAAAGGACTCTTTATGCCAAGCTCTGCAACCGCCTGCAGTCCCGGTCTGTAATCTCCGTTGTCATCAAGATTTGAGCCCTCTGCGATTTCCGCTATGCCCTGCTCATCTGCCACTGCCCGGATTTTTTCAAAAAGCTCATGCTTACAGAGATAGCATCTGTTCTTTGGATTATGGGAAAAGCCCTCTATCTCAAGCTCCTCTGACTTTACGATAAAATGCTTCACATCCATTTTCCTGCAGTATGCCTCTGCTTCCTTTAGCTCCCGCTCCGGAAATGAGCAGGATGAGGCTGTGACAGCTATGAGCCTGTCTCCCATGGCCTCCTTTGCCGCATAGAGCAAAAATGTCGAATCCACACCGCTTGAAAAGGCTACTGCCACACTTCCAAAGGAGGCTATGTATTCCTTTAATTTATCATATTTATCTAATAGTTCCCTATTCATCTACTCTGCACTCCTGACACCTGTTAAATCCTTCACCACTTCGCCCGCAATGATGAGTCCTGCCACTGATGGCACAAATGCCACACTTCCCGGTATGTCCCGCCTCTCTGTACACTTGTGGGCTGCTCCCGGAGGGCATATACAGTTGGTCCTGCAGCTGACTGACATATCCTCGATTGGACGGGTTGGCTTTTCCTCTGAATAAACCACCTTAAGCTTCTTCACCCCACGCTTTTTAAGTTCTCTTCTCATAACCTTTGCCAGTGGGCACATCTTAGTCTTGTATATGTCTGCCACCCTGAAAGCACTTGCATCCAGCTTATTTCCGGCTCCCATAGAGCTTATAATCGGTACATTAAGCTCCCTGCACTTCATGACCAGCTCAAGCTTGGCTGTCACTGTGTCAACCGCGTCAATTACATAGTCATATTCTGAAAATGGAAATTCATCCGCATTCTCCGGCAGGAAAAAACACTTGTGGATTGTCACATCCACCTCCGGATTTATCTCCAGCATTCTCTCCTTCATCACGTCTGTCTTGTATTTTCCCACAGTCTTTCTGGTTGCAATAATCTGTCTGTTTAAATTAGTCAGGCAGACCTTGTCATCATCTATCAAATCAAAATGCCCTACTCCGCTTCTGACTAAAGCCTCACAGGCATATCCACCTACACCGCCTACTCCAAAGACCGCAACCCTGGACTCTGAAAGCTTTTTCATGGCTTCCCCGCCCAGCAGTAATTGTGTTCTTGAAAACTGATTAAGCATATTTATTTTGCTCCTCTTCTATAATTCCCGCATATTGTACAGCCTTTATTCCTAGTATGTCAATAGGTTTTCTAAACCTCTGCCCTGCGTTTTCTGTCCAGTGTTACTGTTCAGACGCAAGCTTGACACCAGACTGTCAGGCTATACGCCACTGTGTAACCAGTAACACAATCACAGCCTATAAATTTTCAATAATTTGTAAAAAACATCCCCATTTTGCCGATAAATAGGATATAATTATAACATATTATACAAATCGGAGGGATACATATGAAAAAATCTTTGGCAGTGAAGCTGTCCAGTGTATTTTCTGTAATTGTATTTATCACCTGCCTTATTCTGGTAGGTACCTGCACAGTTATTTTTGACAGGACAGAAAGTACAATCAAACAAATCCGTTATGATGATATCCTGGATGGATACAAGACGGAAATCAAATCCGAGGTACAGGCTGGCATGACAATAGTCGAGTACTACTACAACCAGTTTGAATCGGGAAAGATTAGCGAGGACGAAGCAAAAACCGAAGCACTTGAGACGCTGAGAAACTTCAGATATGGTGATGAGGGCGATGGTTACATATGGGTTGATGACACAGACTACAATCTGGTCATGCATCCAATCCTGCCAGACCAGGAAGGCACCAACAGATATGAGCTCCAGGATAACAATGGTGTAATGATTATTCAGGAAATCATGAAGGTAGCTAAGGACGGCGGTTACAACGAATTCATCTTCACAAAATCGGATGGTGTTACAGAAGCACCTAAGATAGCCTACAGCAAGGAGTTTGAGCCTTGGAGCTGGGTGCTCACCACTGGCTGTTACACAGACGATATCAATGCCAATATTGACGCAAGTGCCAACACTGTGAAAATCAACAGTGCATTCAGCAGCAGTACACTGATTATGATTGCGGAGAGTATCCTGCTTATCGTAATCATGATGATTTTATCCATAATCATAGTTAAGCGTATGGTAAAGGTTCTGAAGGTTGTAAAAGGAAAGCTTGAGGATATATCATCAGGAAACCTGACAGAAACACTTAATCCTGAGTTTTCAAATCGTTCAGATGAGCTGGGCGAGATGATAAGGCATACCAACGAGTCAATGGCAAGCTTTAGGGAAATCATAAAGGGCAGCCTTACTACTTCAAAAGATGTAACGTCTTCAACTGACAGCGTAAAGGGAATCACAGATTCTGCAATGGAGGCAACCACCCAGATTGCACAGGCAATCGAGGGCGTGGCAAATGAAGCTTCACATCAGGTTGATTCGATAAATGAAATGCTAAGCACAGTTAAGGCAATCCAGAATGGAACCGAAGAAATCACCAATGCCGCAGATGGCATAAGCAGCAGCACAGACCGCCTGAGTCAAAATTCAATAAACATGAAAAAGCATATAGAGGCTATGTCACAGGGAAGCTCACAGATGACAGAAAATGTCACAACTATTGCAGAGCGCGTATCTGAGACCAACCAGACTATAGCCCAGATGTCAGAAATCCTCTCAAGTATTGAGGAGATTGCATCTGAGACCAACCTTCTTGCACTTAACGCTTCTATAGAGGCAGCAAGAGCTGGTGATGCCGGCAAGGGATTTGCTGTAGTAGCAGACAGTATCAAGGGATTGTCAGAGAATACTTCCAAGGAGCTTGAGCGAATCAAGACCATCATCACAGCTCTGGTTGCAGGCTTTGATGAATGTATGAAGTGTATTGATTTGGTAGTAAACAGTAATCAGACAAACATTGATGATACAAATGAAGTTATCGAATCATTTTCACTTATTGAAAGTGGTATATCAGAGACAAACGACATGGTATCAAAGATTTCATCTGTTATCTCTGATACAATAAGCGAGATTGATTCCGTGTCAAATCAGGTAGCAGATATCGAGAAGAGCGCTGAGAGCACAGCCGCAGCCAGTGAAGAGGTAACAGCCTCTACCCAGGAGCTCGCAGCACTTATGCATTCAGTGGATGATGATATAAGTACATTGTCTAACAGCTCTCATAATCTGGTATCTAAGCTTGATAGGTTCTCAGTTTAATAAGCTGCGTTTAAGACGTAAGAGAAAAAGAAGCTGTCCTATGTGGGCAGCTTCAGACTATAAACACCCAGATACTATCTGGGTGTTTATTTTATAAAACTAAGTGCAGTACCTAAATGTCTTATCCGTAATTATCCTTGCAAATATGAGTCCCAATGGCAGCGCCAGTATAATAAGCAGGGCTGAAGACAGCCATGATGCCGCAGTGGAAAGCTCCATGATGCCCAGGTTGTAGAATCCCCTGTACAGATACAGTCCAGGTACCATAATTACTATAGAAGGAACTGTGATTGATATTCTTGGATAGCCAGCCACGCCCTTTAAGGTGGAGGCAAGGATTCCGGCTATAAATGCACCTATAAAAGCTGCCACAGCTGGAGGAAAAGCTGCCAAATCTATAAACTCAAGCCTGATTGTGTTTGATACTGCCCCTATAATGCCGGTAGCCATGGCAAGCTTTATGGGGCTGTTGAACATAAGCGAGAAACCCAGCACACCGCAGAAGCTCATCAGAAGACGCAGCAAAACCAACTGCCACAAGAGCAGATTTACAGGCAGAAAAGCCACAGGCTTAAGTCCCAGCAGAATTGCCAGAATCCAGGCTGTCATTGTGGCAACAGTTATAATTATAAGCGAATACACAAGCCTCTCTGTACCTGAGCGCATGTCAAGCTTTGCCAAATCTATGCCGCTTGTTATAAAAGGAAAACCCGGTATAATAAAAAGCATTGAGCAGATATAGCCCGCCTCATGCTGCAGATTTACAGAAAAGGCAATTTCCAGTAATTTAAGCAGACCTGTAAAAGTCAGGCAGGCTGCAGAAACCGATGCCGTTATACAAAGGAAAAGGGTATAGTGCTTCTGGGACAGTCTGCACCTTATGTAATTACCGATTCCAGCTCCCACAAATGCGCAAAGCATCTCTACAACACCACCGCCCAGCAAAAATGTGAAAGCCCCACATGCCAGAGCTGCCGCTGCTGCCAGTGTATTTGGCGTATACAGTCCATGGATTTTTTCGATATCATCTAACAAAGAATGAATTTCCTCACAGCTCTGGTTCAGGTGGTCTGACTTAAAATCTATTACAAACTTTTCCAGCCTGTTGAGCTGGGAAGTATTTACTCCGGTGCTGGTAAGGCAGAGGGACTGGCTGAAGCTGTTATCACCATCAAAGCAGGTGTAATTAATAGACATAAGTCCTATATCCGCAGTACAGGTCACTTCCATAAGCTCTGACAGCTCGTTCATAGAGCTTCTGACACGCCAGGCTCCTGTTCCACAGGCTAACATCATAATCCCCACTCTGCCTATTACTGAAGCTTTTGCCGGCAGACTTTCCTTTTTGATAGAAACAAATCCGTCTATGCTGGCATAATCATGCCAGTGGATTTCCATATGATTTTTCTTAATTAGTGGTTTATCAACAGCTGCTGCCATAGTTCCTCCTTAACGGCTATAAGTCCAGACTGTCTGCCCCGGCAGTCTTAATCATATTTTCACGACAGGACAGCACAATCCCGTCAATAGCATTGAGATGTTCAAGCATCCTTGCCTCAAACTGGTGTATCGGCAGAAGTACGCCAATCTCATCGAAGCCTTTACCTAACTTACTTCCCGACTCCTGACCATAAAATACAATAGCAGAGAATGCCTCTTCCTGTATCTTATGGAAGGTTTCCCATATAACGTCATATGCCTGCGCCTCTGTCATGTTCATTTTTTTGGTATCCGGAAGAGCATATAATACAAGGATTCCACGCTTTCTGTTCTCATGCTTCTCGTCTATATTCATGCCATCCGTATAATATCTGACAAGGTCATATCCATCTGCCAGATATATCTTTGAGCGTGGTGCCGCATGATGATGCTCATATATTTCACAAAACTTTTTGTATTCATGCTTATTGACCACATCTTTTTTATCATCAAGCAGTTTTCCATCCGGATCAGTGAGCAAAATAGGATTTTCTCCTGCCTTGCCATGGAAACGCTTTGGAATCAGGTATGATTCCTTGAGCAGATCAAACATGCTCCTGTTGCACAGCTCAAGCAGCAGGGCACTTACATCACCGTTTTTGTAGGCATTAAGTAAAACCTCCACAAAATGATGTACATCAATATCACTTTCCCGGTTGTCATCACTGATATGGTTGTAAAAGGTCTCATACAGCCTCTCACAAGCCGAATCCGAAGCTAAAATACGGGAAAAAATATTTTCTACCTCTTCCTCTCTCGGTAACACTAATGGCATGATAACACCTCCTTTGTTACAGCCACTCGCCTTTTAATAAATACTGGTTACGCTCGGCTCCTGTGGAAATAAACTCAATCTGATATTTCATCTGTTTTTCAATGTAGTTCACATACGCCTTTGCATTTTCCGGAAGCTGTTCCCAGCTCTTACAGTTGGAAATATCATGCTCCCAGCCCGGCAGATACTCCACAACCGGCTCATAGGAATCCAGGTCCTCAAATGGGTCAAAGACATCTGTCTCTACTCCGTTCTTCTTATAGGCAGTAATTACAGGAATCACCTCAAAATTACTTAAAACATCAAGCTTTGTGAGGGCAATTTTGTCCACGTTCTGGCATTTTGCGCCATATCTGCTTGCCACCACATCAAATGGTCCTACACGGCGGGGTCTGCCTGTGGCAGCTCCATACTCCCCACCGGCTTCACGAAGGGTATTTTTCCAGCTCTCATTTTCTGCTTTTTCTGCTACAAACGGACCTGCTCCAACACATGTAGAATAAGCCTTTAACACACCAACCACATGGTCTAGCTGTTCTCCCGGAATACCGGCACCAATAGGGCCATAGGCAGAAATTGTAGAGGAGCTTGAGGTATAAGGAAAAATTCCATAATCTATATCCCTCATTGCTCCAAGCTGCGCCTCAAGCACTACCTTTTTACCCCTCCTAAGCGCATCTGATAGATAGCTGCCTGTATCACAAATGTATGGAGCAAATAAGTCAGCCTGCTTTTTACACCATGACAGCAAGGCATTGTAGGACATCTCGTTCTGGTGGTAGCAGCCGGCAAGCTCAAGATTTTTAGCCTCAAGCATAGTCTTAAGACGAGCCTTTATGTTTTCCTCATCCAGGTGCAGCAAATCTCCAAGACGGAGAGTTTTCTTACGATATTTATCACTGTAGGCGTAAGCTATGCCACGCTTTGTAGAGCCGAATTCAGAACCGGTCTTTGCAAGCCTTGCCTCTTCCAGCTCATCCTGCACACGATGCCACGGCATGGAAATCGTAGCTCTTGCTGAAAGCTTTAAATTTGCAGGACTTACAGCCACTCCCTTATCTCTTATGCTTTGAATCTCAGAAGCCAGATGCTCCAAGTCAACAACCATGCCATCCCCTAACACACAGACTACATCAGGATGGATGATGCCTGATGGCAGGAGATTTAGGATGAATTTTCCTGTATTTGTCACTACAGTGTGTCCTGCATTGTTTCCACCCTGATAACGAACTACTATATCAGCCTTCTCCGCAAGCAGATCGATCACCCTGCCCTTGCCTTCATCTCCCCAGTTTATTCCAGTTACCGCTGTCAGCATATCTCATTCCTCCTTGTATTGCTTTTTACTTCATAGATTATTATACTGACAGTGTAGAGATATGTAAAAACTATTATTGATATATCTATCATCAGTTTTACTTATGTCAGATTGGAGAAAAAATGGATATAAATCTGGAATATTACAAAATATTTTATTATGTAGCAAAATACAATAATTTCACCAAGGCCGCAAATGCTTTGGGCAACAGCCAGCCAAATATCACCAGAGCCATGAACTGTCTGGAAAGTGCAGCCCAATGCAAGCTGTTTGTCCGGACCAACCGCGGCGTTCGCCTGACCCCTGAGGGAGAAAAACTGTACACAAAGGTGGCTGCCGCCATAACACTTTTTCAGGAAGCAGAGGATGAGATGACTCAGAGTGTGGATTTGAAGCACGGCAGCATAGCGATTGGAGCAAGTGAAACTGCCTTAAGCATATATCTGCTGGAAAAACTCAAGCAGTTTCATATAGCTTATCCCGGTATCAGGCTAAAAATCTATAACCATTCCACCCCCCAGGCAATCCAGTCTGTGAAAAGTGGGGAAATAGATTTCGCAGTAGTTACAACTCCTACACGGACAGCAGATCCGCTGAGGGAGGTCATCCTCCAGTCCTTCCGGGAGGTTCTTGTGGGTGGAAGCACCTTCACAGCCCTGGGCAGTCAGGAGATTTCCCTGGCAGACATACAAAACTATCCTTTCATCTGTCTGGGAAAGGAGACTATGACATATCAATTTTACTATAATTTATTTTTAAAACATGGTTTGGATTTAAAGGCAGATACCGAAGTGGCAACAACAGACCAGATTCTGCCTCTTGTAAAATATGAGCTGGGTCTCGCCTTCCTCCCTGAGCCTATGGCAAGAGAAGCCATAGAGAATCACGAGATAGTGCAGATTCGTGTGCAGGAGGAGGTGCCAAAGAGGGATATATGTATGGTGTATGATTCTAAGAAGCCAATGAGTGTGGCGGCGCAGAAGCTTAGAAAGCTGCTGATGGGGGAAGCGTAAAGCTAGGTAATAGCTTATGCTTTTTAACTGCACTTCCTGCATCGCCGGAAAAAGCGTAGAAAAAGCCCCACGGATTAGGGTCCGTGGGGGAATTTATTTTCTATATCTCTATCTCCAGTGAAAGCGGTGTATGATCCTGTCTCTCCCCAGAATCAAGCATACCAGACGCCGCCACCTTATCCTTGATACGGTCGCTTACCAGAAAATAGTCAATTCTCCAGCCCGAATTATTGATTTTACTGGTTTTGACTCTCTGTGCCCACCATGAGTAAACATCCTTTACATCTCCATGAATATAGCGGAAGGTGTCCACGAATCCCTTTGACAGGAGATTTGTAAACCCCTCTCTCTCCTCATCTGTAAAACCTGGCGACATATGATTTCCTGCCGGATTTGCGAGGTCGATTTCCTCATGTGCCACATTAAAATCACCACAGGCAATGACCGGCTTTATCTGGTCAAGCCCGCTTAAATAATTGGCATACTGGATATCCCACTCCTGTCTTTCCTTGAGACGCTTCAAGCCATCTCCTGCATTAGGTGTATACACATTTACAAAATAAAAGTCATCAAATTCCAATGTGAGCAGTCTGCCCTCGTCATCCATGGTATCTGGTGCTCCAATCCTTGGACAGGACTTCTTTGCCTCCATTCCTGCCTTATAAAGAATCATGGTTCCTGCATAACCCTTCCGGGCCGGTGGCATGGAGCTGACCCACTCGATATGGTAGCCTGCAAAATATTTTTCCAGCTCCTCTATATGCTTCTTTGAAGGACCGGTGGCTGGAAGCTTGGTCTCCTGTATTGCCACAAGGTCTGGATTTTCTGCCTTGATTGTCTCTAATACATTTCTGGATAATACCGCTCTTGCTGATTCGGATGTCAGGGCAGCATTGATGGAATCGATGTTCCATGAGATAAATTTTTTCATAGCATTATGTCCTTTTGTATTTTATTTCCATAATGGAGTGTCCATTCTTATTTTAAATAAGGTGACCATATTATAACATACTATGTTTATGTCTGCATTTTCAAGTTTGACGATTTGAGTAGCGGGTTTGTATACTCTAAGGGTGTGGTAGTAGTCGTGACCACTGGAATCCTTTGAGAATATTTCTTTTACAAAAGCTGATTCATTTGGTGTCATGGCTCCTCCACTCTGCTTCTTTGAATCCTACAAGTACTGTATCTTCATCTATAAGTATCGGTCTCTTTACAAGCATTCCGTTGGTTGCAAGCAGCTTTAGCTGTTCATCTTCGCTCATTGTAGGGAGCTTGTCCTTTAGCTTCATTTCCTTATATAAAAGCCCACTGGTATTGAAAAATCTCTTGAGTGGAAGACCACTTCTGGCATGCCATTCCTTCAATTCTTCGTAGGATGGATTGTTTTCTGCAATATTGCGCTCTGTATAGTTTATGTTGTGTTCTTCCAGCCATTTTTTTGCTTTTTGGCAGGTTGAACATTTGGGGTAACATAAGAATAACATTTTGACCTCCTTTTTAACCTATAACATCACTCTTTGTTTCATTTAAATAAATATATTTTGTTCATGATTTTAAGCCAAAAACAAGACCTCATAGAATGGTTTTCCCGCTCTACAAGGTCTTTATTTTATTCATTCCCTAGGCTATAGATTTTTGCCCCTTGAGGATAAAGGGGATTGCCTTTGGATATCTATATCACTCAAACTCGCAGAATCTAGTTTGATTTTGGTTATTTCAATGCAGTTATCTATACTGTTTTGTATTGATATTTCACATCTTTTCCACACGTTATTTTTCGTTTCACATATTTTTAGTACCAATCCAGTACCATTGCATTTTTCATTATTGTGTGTAGTTCCGGTGGCTTGCAGGTTTGTTTGCTATTCACAGAATAATATTCTGTCGGTTTGCTTGTCCACCTATGGAAATTATAATCTCCGGACGATGTTTCTGCAACTAGAAATTTTGAGGTACTAATGGATAGCATCATTCTTTTCCATATCATTCATCAATTTATCAAAGTCACTTTCATACAGCGAATCCTGTATAA
>ERZ1034946.403-NODE-403-length-23847-cov-6.376681_pt1 | contig 23847 bp, 21 predicted proteins | sample MGYA00520591_ERZ1034946 | MGnify/ENA primary metagenome ERZ1034946 (study PRJEB33766, sample SAMN09781753) | gut metagenome | biome: gut microbiome | host: Homo sapiens | place: Madagascar | study: EMG produced TPA metagenomics assembly of the PRJNA485056 data set...
TTGGTCATCGTATGAAGGAATTAAGAATCCAGTATGGACTAACCCAGCAGGAACTTGCAGATCGGGCAGAGCTTACAAAAGGCTTTATCTCCCAGCTTGAGCGGAATCAGAACTCTCCTTCCGTTGGCACACTGCTTGACATAATTCAGTGTCTGGGCATGACCCCGGCAGAGTTTTTTAGGGACGAAGAGCCTGAACAGATTGTATTCAAGCCCTCCGATTATTTTGAGAAAATTAATGAGGAGAAAAATTCTACCATAGAATGGATTGTCCCCAATGCACAGTCGAATGCCATGGAGCCTGTACGTCTTACATTGCGTGCAGGCGGAATATCAGAAATCTATCCTCCCCATGAGTGTGAGGAATTTGGATATGTGCTCAAGGGCACGGTTAAGATCAGTTTTGGTGGCAAAAATCATACTGTAAAGGCTGGGGAATCCTTTTATTTCAAAGCCTCCAAAAAGCATTTTGTTAAGAACACCGGCAGCCGCGAGGCTGTGCTTATATGGGTTTCAACCCCACCAAGCTTTTAAATTGTTTATATTTAGGAAAGGTAATAATTACAGAGATGAAAAAGGAACTTATTAATTTTGTAGACATTTCAAAGTCATACAACAATAACCTGATACTTGATGAATTTAATTTATATATTAGAGAGAATGAATTCTTAACTCTCCTTGGTCCCTCTGGATGTGGTAAGACCACTACGCTCCGTCTCCTTGGCGGATTTGAGACTCCTGATAAAGGAAAAATTCTCTTTGACTCAAAGGATATTACAAACCTGCCAGCCAATGAGAGAAACTTAAACACAGTATTCCAGAAATACTCACTTTTCCCTCATATGTCAATTGCAGAGAATATCGCTTTTGGTCTTAAAATCAAGAAAAAAAGCAAGGCATACATAGATGACAAGATTAAATATGCCTTAAAGCTGGTAAATCTTGACGGCTATGAAAACCGCTCAGTTGACTCCTTAAGTGGTGGCCAGCAGCAGCGTATCGCTATTGCAAGAGCTATCGTTAACGAGCCCAAGGTACTCCTTCTGGACGAGCCTCTGGGAGCTCTTGATTTAAAACTCAGGCAGAACATGCAGTATGAGCTTATAAGATTAAAGGAAGAGCTTGGAATCACCTTCGTATATGTAACCCACGACCAGGAGGAAGCCCTTACCATGTCAGATACAATCGTTGTAATGAATCAGGGCTATATCCAGCAGATTGGTACTCCTGAGGATATCTACAACGAACCTGAAAATGCCTTTGTTGCTGACTTTATCGGTCACAGCAACATCATTGACGGAATCATGATTCACGATAAGCTGGTTGAGATTTTAGGTGTTAAAATGGACTGCGTAGATGAAGGCTTTGGAAACAATACCCCTGTAGACGTTGTCATAAGACCTGAGGATGTGGAGCTTACAGCCCCTGAGGATGGCTATATGGAGGGTCATGTCACCTCTCTTATCTTTAAGGGTGTCCACTATGAGCTTGAAGTCCAGGCAAACGGATATGACTGGATGGTGCACACCACCAAATACCATGAGGTAGGCTCACATGTTGGAATCAAAGTAATTCCTTTCAACATCCAGATAATGCACAAACCAGAATCTTCTGATGAAAAGGCGGTAGAGATAGATGAGTAATTTCAAAAAACAGCTGCTGGCAGGTCCGTACCTGATATGGATGATAGGCTTTATCCTTCTGCCGCTTGTAATGATTGTATATTATGCTTTAACCAACAGTGATGGGCAGTTTACCCTGCAGTATATCACTGCTATCACAACAGAGACTAATCTGAATGCGATTGGCTTGTCCCTTAAGCTCAGCATAATCTGCACCCTTATCTGCCTGCTTTTAGCTTATCCGCTTGCTATGATTTTGAACGGAATGCAGATTAAAAATCAGGGAACTATAGTATTTATTTTCATGCTTCCAATGTGGATGAATTTCATGTTAAGAATACTTGCCTGGAAACAGCTTCTTTCAAAAAATGGTGTCATAAACTCCTTTTTGAACACTATCGGGCTGCCAGGAATCAATATTGTAAACACCCCTACTGCTGTGGTGCTGGGAATGGTATATGACTTTCTGCCATTTATGATTCTGCCAATCTACAACTCCATGGTCCGTATCAAGCGCGACTGGATTGAGGCGGCCAGAGATTTGGGAGCAGGAAATGCCCTTATCTTATTCAAAATCATCATTCCGCTTACTGTATCAGGCATAATAAGTGGAATCGTAATGGTTTTCGTGCCGTCGCTTACATCCTTTGCTGTATCACAGGTGCTGGGCGGCGGAAAAGTCCTGTTAATAGGAAATGTAATTGAACAGGATTTCATACATGGTTCACAGTGGAATGCTGGCTCAGGACTTTCGCTTATACTTATGATATTTGTATTAATCAGCATGGCTTTAGTCAATCTTGCTGACAAAGATGGGGAGGGAACAACTATATGCTAAAGAAAATATCCTCTCGCGTTTATATGGCGCTAATTTTTATATTTTTATATCTGCCTATTGCTGTCCTCATTTTTTTGAGCTTCAATAACTCAACCTCACGAGTTACCTGGGGTGGTTTCACACTTGAGTGGTACAGGAGATGTTTCCAGAGTGAGAAAATCATGACAGCCTTTGCCACTACCCTGCAGATTACCCTGCTTGCAGCTGTAATTTCCACAGTCATTGGTACTCTTGCAGCTATGGGTATCAGCGCAATGAAAAAGAAAAACCAGACTATATATCTGGGAGCTACAAATATTCCTCTTTTGAATGCGGATATCGTAACTGGTATTTCCATGATGCTTCTCTTTGTAAAATTCATGGATTTAGGCTTTGTCACAGTACTTATTGCACACATTACATTTAATATCCCATACGTTATATTAAATGTACTTCCAAAGCTTAAGCAGGCAAACAAATATACCTACGAGGCAGCCCTTGACCTGGGAGCTTCACCTTTATATGCCTTTTTCAAGGTCACCTGGCCTGAAATCAGCTCCGGAGTCTTCTCTGGCTTTCTGATGGCTGTGACCATGTCACTGGATGATTTCAGTATCACCTACTTTACCAAGGGTGCAGGTGTAAATACTCTGTCAACCATGCTGTATACGCAGCTTAAAAAGGGTATAAAGCCTGAATTGTATGCCCTGTCAACTGTACTGTTTTTCACAGTATTACTGCTTCTGATAGCTGTAAACATTAATTCGGGCAGCACTCCTGCTGTAAGCACCAAGCAGATAGATACAAACGCTGACACCCGCAAGACTGCCCGCTCTCACAAGCTTATACTTGTAAGAAAGACAGTCAGCATAGCAATAATTGCAGCTTTGCTGATTGGTACAGGCTCAGTATTTTTTATAAGCTCAAACTCCTCTGCTTCATCAGACAGAACACTTACTGTATTAAACTACGGCAAGTACTTTGATGAGGACACCTTAAAGCAGTTTGAGGCAGAGACCGGCATTACAGTAAAATATGAGGAATACGAAGACCCGGAGGAAATGTATACAAAGTACAAGTCCGGTGCTATCGACTATGATGTAATCTGTACCTCTGAATACATTATCGGAAAACTGATTAACGAGGGAGAGGTCAATGAGATTGACTATGATTCTATTGAGAATTACTCAAATATAGCCCCTGCCATAATCGAAATGTCATCATCCTTTGACCCTGAACACAAGTACACTCTGCCGTACTTCTATGGAACAGTTGGTATCTTATACAACAAGACTATGGTAGACCCTGAGGATTTAAAGAGCTGGAACTGCCTGTGGGATGGCAAATACGCTGGAAACATAATTATGATTAATTCAGTCCGTGATGCAATGACACCAGCTCTTGCCACACTGGGCTACTCTATCAATGATACCAACGAAGATCATCTGAGAGAGGCTTTACAGTTACTGATTAATCAGAAGCCGGATGTAACAGCTTATCTGGTGGATGAAACCTGTGATGAGATGGTTGCAGAAAACGCAGCTCTGGCTATCTGCTATTCCGGTGAGGCTGCATCTGCTATGGATTTAAACGAAAATCTGGATTATACAGTTCCTTCTGAGGGTTCAAATATCTGGATTGACTCATGGTTTATTCCAAAGACCTGCCAGCACAACGAAGAAGCCTTAGAGTTCTTGAACTATATATGCCGTGATGATGCCGCTGAAGCTAACTTTGAATATGTGTACTATGCTTCTCCTGTCATTCCTGTAGTTGAGAACATGTCTGATGAAGACAGGCAAAATGAGGCTATCAATCCTCCAACTGAAGTCATTGAACGCTGTGAGATATATAGAACCCTTAATGATGATGAGACAGAACTTCTAAACACACTCTGGCAGGAATTAAAGGGCAATTAAAATATAAAAATTTTAGTCATAAACTATTGCATATTTATTAAAAGAATGTTACATTAAATCCACGAGATAAGTCTCGTGGATTTTTTGATTAATCTTATTGACAGACTCCTGTCGTTTTCCCCGACAAAATATAATATTCTCTCAGTAATAATTAAGGAGAAATTATGAACTATACGGAGTTTTTATGCAACATTAAACAATCTATGACAGAAATATTTGACTCTTCCTTCAATATCTGTGTTAAGCCAATCGAAAAAAATAATGGTACTTATCTGGACGGACTTATCATCTGTAATCCCGATTATAATATCTCGCCAACCATATATCTGAATCCCTACTACCACCGATATCTGGAAGGGGTGAGCATAAAGGATATATGCGATGACATATTCACCACCTATAACCAGTATATGCCGGCAGCAAATTTTGATATAGAGTCAGTCATAGACTTTGAAAAGTGCAAGGACGGCATTATTTACAAGCTTATAAATTATAAGAAAAATGAGGGTATGCTCTCACATATCCCTCACTTAAAATATCTTGATTTTGCTGTTATATTCCAGATTTCACTGAACAATACCAATTTTGGCAATGCAGCCATCACCATCCATGAGCAGCTTGTAGAACGCTGGGGTGTCACTCTCACCGACTTACAGCGTCTGGCAGCCCAGAATACACCAAGGCTTTTTCCTCATCAGCTCTTAGATTTGAACAAACTGGTGTCAAAGGTCTTTGATATGTCTGCCTATGGTGACGTGACAGATATGTATGCCCTAAGCAATATTCAAAAAACCAATGGTGCCTCTGTGATCCTGTATGAGGGGCTGCTCAATGACATAGCAAATGAGCTTAATTCCAATCTGGTTCTGCTCCCAAGCAGCATACATGAGTTTATAATCATGCCTCATGAATACGATACAGACTTAGCTTATCTGACGGAGCTTATTAATTCGGTAAATGATACCTCAGTCAGTGATGAAGAAATACTGTCAAACCACCCTTATATCTATGACAAAATTACAAAGTGCCTGATGATTCCGGACTAAATCACTTTTCTGTCAAGGTTTTGATACATTTCCTCATACTGTCTGGCAGATGCATTCCACGAATAGTCCATCGACATAGCTCTCACAACCATGTCATTCCAGGCCTGCCTGTTATCCCTGAATACAGAGTAGGCATACTGGATGACATGGAGCATGTCATGGGCATTATACCTGGTAAATGAGAAACCATTTCCTGTATTCTGGTACTCATTATAAGGAGTCACTGTATCCTTAAGTCCTCCTGTCTCACGAACAACAGGCAGAGTACCATAACGCATGGACATGAGCTGGCTGAGTCCACACGGCTCAAACAGTGACGGCATAAGGGAAGCGTCACAGGAAGCATATATCTGGTGCGCCCTCTCTTCAGAATATCCTATATGGGCTGTCACCCTGTCAGGGTACTTGCTCTGTATATGGTGGAACATATTCTCGTAACGGTTCTCCCCGGTACCAAGAACCGCAAACTGCACATCCATGGTCTCAAGGATCTCATCTATGACATATGCCACCAGATCAAAGCCCTTCTGGTCTGTCATTCTGGATACTATTCCAATAAGCAGAGCATTGTCGTCCACTGTAAGTCCTGTAGCTTTTTGCAGATATTCCTTATTTTTCCGCTTATTAGATATATTATTCCTGTCAAAATGGAATTTGATGTACTTGTCATCTGCTGGATTATACTCAGCATAATCCAGTCCGTTTAATATGCCGTGCAGCACATCCTGTCTGGCTTCCATCAGGCCATGAAGTCCCTCACCACCCTCAGGTGTGGTGATATCATGGGCATATGTAGGGCTCACCGTAGATACCGCATCTGCATACACAATACCTCCCTTTAAGTAGTTTGCCTCGCCATAGGATTCCAGCTCATTGGAATTAAATATGTGGTGCGGAAGTCCTGTTATATCCACGACCTCATTAATCTTCCATCTGCCCTGAAACTTCATATTGTGGATGGCAAAGACAGTCTTGATATTTCTATAAAACTCGTCTGAGCCATACATGGTCTTCAAAAATACAGGAATCAGTCCTGTCTGCCAGTCATTACACTGGATTATATCCGGAACGAACTCCATATATGGCAGGGCTGCAAGAACTGCCTTGGAGAAATATGCAAATTTCTCCACATCCTCATATATTTTATCGTAAGGACTAGGTCCTCCAAAATAGAATTCATTGTCCACCATATAATATGTAATTCCCTGATATTCAGTTTTAAAAATCCCAACGTATTGCTTTCTCCAATTGAGATTAACATAAAAATGACAGACCAACTCAAGACCTTTGCAAAATTCATCTGCCATACAAGCATACTTTGGTATAATAATTCGTACATCATACTCTTTTTTATCAAAGTATCTCGGCAGAGAACCTACAACGTCTGCAAGTCCGCCTGTCTTTATAAATGGAACTGCCTCTGAAGAAGCAAACAATACATTTTTCATGTTCCATCCCTCCCTCAATTATATATATAATTATATCATAACAGGAGATAAAGAACACCAAAAATTTATTCCTTCATCTGTAATCTTATTCGATCCGTAACCAATGCAATAAATTCCGAATTGGTTGGTTTCCCTTTTCTGCAATTGATTGTATAACCAAACATTTCATCAATTGTATCCATTCTTCCCCTGCTCCATGCGACCTCAATAGCATGTCGTATTGCTCTCTCGACGCGGCTTGGAGTTGTTGCAAACTTTTTTGCAATTGTAGGATACAATATCTTGGTAATTGAATTGAGCATATCCATGTCCTCGACTGACATGATGATTGCCTCCCTTAAGTACTGGTAGCCCTTGATGTGAGCGGGTACACCCACCTCATGTATGATTTCGGTAACTTCTTCCTGTAAGGATTTAGTCCGCTGTTTTTCCTCCTCCGACACAAACTTGGCCACAGGAATCTCCCCTGACAACATCGAATCAAAATTCTCTGGTTTTTTTACATAAACCAGCACCATGTCAGGTTCTTCATCATCATTCGTCAATCTGGTATATTTCAATTCACTCAGTAATCGAAATATTTTTTCATTATCCTCTGCAATTGCGACACTTAAATTTTCCATAATTTCTCCTATGCCGTCAATTACTGTCAATACAAATCATATTATATACAATATTAAAACATCTGTCGGATTTTGTCGATAAGATTATGCTAAATCTTTTTGCATTCATTTACAAAGCCTTTTCAATTGCATCAATCACAATCTTTAAAGCCTTGATTCTTGCATATTTTTTGTCATTGGATTCCAGCACATGCCATGGTGCATAGGCGGTGTTAGTCTTAGCTAACATTTCATTTACGGCATCCTCATATAAATCCCATTTTTCTCTGTTACGCCAGTCCTCATCTGTTATCTTCCACTGCTTCTCCGGTGTATTCTGCCGGTCTGTAAATCGTTCAAGCTGGGTGTCCTTGTCAATCTGAACCCAGAATTTGATAATTACCGCACCCCAGTCTGACAGTTCCCTCTCAAACTCATTTATCTCATTGTAGGCTCTCTGCCAGTCGTTTTCACTGCAAAAGCCCTCAAGACGTTCAACCATCACCCTGCCATACCAGGTACGGTCAAAAATTGCTATATGACCTGTCTTAGGCAGTCGCTTCCAGAATCTCCATAGATAGTGTCTGGCTTTCTCATGAGGCTCTGGACTTGCGATTGGATGCACCTCAAAGCCTCTTGGGTCCAAGGCTCCTGTGATTCGTTTTATATTGCCACCCTTGCCGGCTGCGTCCCAGCCCTCATAGGCGATGATTACCGGAATCTTCTGCCTGTAGAGTCTGTTGTGAAGCTCACTGAGTCTTGCCTGCAGGTCTTTAAGCTCTTTTTTGTACTCCTCCTCCGGGATTTCCTTATCCAATGGAATCTGGCTCAGCTTAGGGATTTTCTCAAGAGGAAATACATTCTGTAAAAGTGGCACTGCAAGACTGCTGTTTTTAAGAGCTGTCTCGATACCGCTTATTATGGTTTCAAGCACCTGAAGCTCTGCCCACTTTTTATTTTTGGCATCAACCAAATACCATGGGTCAGCCGGCGCATTGGTGTCGTTTAAGTACCTGTCAAATACCTTAAGGCACTTGTCATAGTGCTTGTTCTGCCAGTCATCATTTGCACTCACCCGCCATTTAGTATTCTTGTCATCTTTCAGTATATCAATCCTCTTTTTCTGTTCCTTCTGGCTTATCTGGAAAAAGAATTTCATGACAAGATATCCATTGTCCGTGAGCTGACGCTCAAAACGCTTTACGCTCTCAATCTTTCTCTTGTATTCTTTTTCACCCATGTTCTCATGCAGACAGTCTTTTACGATTTCATCCATCCAGCCGGAATCCAAAAACACAAACTTGCCCTGCTCTGGAATTTTGACAAAATAGCGGTACAAAAATGGCTTACGCCTTTCTTCCTCCGTTGGCACATCCATTGTCTCCACCTTGAAAAATCGTGGGTCGATGTTCTTAATCACCTTGCCAAGCACGCTGCCCTTTCCTGCGGTTCCCCAGCCTTCAAAAAGGACAAGCACCGGTAATTTGTGCTCCTTAATCTGCATCTGCAGGGCTGATAATTTAAGTCTTGCCTTATCGAGCCGCTCTTCAATCTCTGCATCCTCTGGTTTCTGTGGTTTGTTCCAGTTTTCTAACATAAAAATACCTCCTCCTGTTTTCTAGAGCTCCAATACACATATTACACTATAATTTTAGTTTATCCTTAAACTACTATTTTATCAAGAAAAAAAGCCTAGAGCTGGCACTCTAGACTCTTCCTGACTCGCTTGGATATCTATCCTTCCTCCTTCAGAATCGGCATCCTGAATATTTTCACAAGCAATGGTATAACCATTATAAACCACACGATAGGCTCTGCCACGATAACACCAGTATAGCCAAGCATAGGAACCAGCGTAAAGGCTATGACAATCTTTCCTATCATCTCAAGTGAGCTTGATACAAGAGGCGTAATCTGTTCTCCCAGTCCCTGCATGGCGTTTCTGACTATGCATATCACAGCTGTCACAAAATAAAATATGGTATCAAACTTAAGATAGTTTGTTGCATTGGTTATAACCACCTCATTATGGGTTCCTGTCACCAGATAAACCAGCCATGGTCCGATTGTATAGCTGGCTATAAGCACCATTGTACACCATATGCAGGTATATAAAATTGCAAGCCTTATGCCCTGCTTTACCCTTTTCACCTCGCCTGCACCGATATTTTGTCCACAGTAAGTAGCCATGGTCTGACCAAAGACAGTAAACATAATCATGAAAATCTCAGATATTTTTCTGGCGGCTGTGTGCGCCACAATAATATCCTGTCCCAGCTTATTTATCGCTGTCTGCAAGGTCAGCGAGCCTATATTTATAAGCGAGCTCATAAAGCCCATAGACATGCCTGCACTGAGCATATTCTTAAGCATCTGCCTGTCCACATCAGATTTATCTCCTATGAAGTCCTCAGTTTTTACCCTGAGCACCTCATATTTCTTCACCATATATATCCAGCATATGATAAAAGCTATGGTCTGTGCAAGCACCGTGGCAAGCGCAGCTCCACGGACTCCCATCCTGACCACTACAACTAAAAATATATCTCCAACTATATTTAAGCAGACTGACACCAGCAGTATGATAAGGGGTGTAAGTGTGTCTCCAAGTGCCCTGAGCGCTGCTGCACAGGCGTCATACAAAAATGTGGCAAGCAGTCCTGCTATTATCACAAAAATATATGACATGGCTGTTTCCATAAGTGTATCTGATACATTTAAAAACACAAGTATCTGTCTTAAAAATACAAGACAGACTATAGTTATTGCAAGCGCAATAGTACATCCCAGCTTAAGGGACATGGCAAAGGATTTTCGCACTCCGTCATAGTCCTTTGCTCCAAATTTCTGGGCTGTAATTATGGCAAAACCATTTGACACACCCATGAGAAACTGAATCATAAGATTGCTGAGGGTGGTTGTAGCTCCCACTGCTGCCAGCGTACTCTCTCCCAAATATGAGCCTACAATTCTGGTATCTACTATACTGTAGGTGAGCTGTAAGAGATTTGCCAGAAAAATTGGAAGAGCAAAGCCAAGTATGAGTATGGATGGTCTTCCCTTTGTAAGATCCTTCATCTGTATATCCTCCGATTGTTTTTCATAGACGAATATACATACTTTTAGTGACAAATACAAGATTTATTTTACAAATTATTACCCTCTAAAATCTGCAATTCATCTATCCCCACACTACAGGTGAGATGCAGAACCTCCACCCCCGCAGTCTCAGCCTCACGCAAGGCTTCCGCAAACTCCTTATGGGTCTGTTCGTTAGGTCTGACTTCATCTATGCCCTCCATCTGGATTACAAAAGCAATATAACACTTATATCCCTGCCTTACAGCCCTTGTCAGCTCACGAAGATGCTTCACCCCCCTCTCGGTAGGTGCGTCAGGGAAATAACCCACACCATCTATCTCAAGTGTGCAGCCTTTGACCTCCATAAGGTATTGGGTCCGGTCTTTTTCCATATAAAAATCAATTCTGGAATCACCATAGACATACTCCGGCTTTATATAATCAAAAGACTGAGTCTTAAGCCATTCCAAGACGACCTGATTTGGTGCCTGGCTGTCCATATTTATCCAGCCTATGCCTTTCTTGTATACCGACACCAAATCATACCTTGTCTTGCGGTCCGGGTTATCAGACTTAACCAGTCCAACTGCTGTATCTGGCAGTAATAGCTCCTTGCAGCGGCCGGTGTTTTTCACATGTACTGTCTCTGTTTTTCCATCAAACTCCACATGGGCTATAAACCTATTGGGTCTGTCTATAAATTTTGCTTCTGTAATGTTTGAATACTTCATAATACTTTCCTAATAAAAATCCTTTAAGGCAGGATAGAGCTTTCTAAACTTCTCATATCCTTTTTGATATCTGGCTGCAAGCTCTGCCTCTGGCTCGATTGTAGATTTAACCCTGACAATTTTCGCTGTGGCTTCCTCTACATTTTTAAATACTCCATCAGCTACAGCAGCAAGTATGGCACCGCCATAGGCTGGTCCCTCCTCCACCTCAACTGTATCAACCTTGATATTCATGATGTTTGCAACGATTTTTCTCCACAGCGGACTCTTGGCACCACCGCCACAAATTGTTGTCCTGTCAATATTTATGCCAAGCTTTCCTGCCACTTCAAGAGAATCCCTGAGTCCATATGCCACGCCCTCAAATACAGCCTGCAGCATATCCTCCCTCTTTGTATCCATGCTCATGCCTATAAAGGCTGCACGGGCTGCCGGATTATTGTGTGGGGACCGCTCTCCCATCAGATATGGCATGAAAAACACATGATTTTCCCCTAATTCTCCATTTTGCTCACGCAGTTCAAGCGGCTTTTGCTCTTCTACAAAATTATCGGTTTTTAAAATATCCTTCATCCACCAGTTATTACAGCTTGCGGCAGAAAGCATACAGCCCATCAGGTGATATCTGCCGTCAGCATGGGCAAAGGAATGAAGTGCATTAAATGAATCCACCTTATAAGCGTCATTTGTGATAAATATTGTTCCGCTTGTGCCGAGAGAGAGATTACATTTCCCAGCACCGACTGTACCGGTTCCCACGGCCGCCGCTGCATTGTCTCCTGCTCCCGCGGCTACTATACAATCCCTGCTAAAGCCAAGCTCATCCGCCACTTCCGGCAGTAAAGTGCCAATTTTCTCATAGCTCTCATATAGCTTTGGCATCCACTCCTTTTTCACATGGCAGATTTCAAGCATCTGGTCTGACCAGCGTTTATTTTTTACATCCAGAAGCAGCATGCCTGATGCATCAGAATAGTCTGTGCTATGTACACCAGTCAGGCGGTAAGCAAGATAATCCTTTGGAAGCATTATCTTATTTATCCTTGCAAAGTTTTCCGGCTCATTTGTTCTGACCCATAAGATTTTTGGTGCTGTAAAGCCTGCAAACGCTATGTTTCCTGTATATTCTGACAGGCGTTCCTTTCCAATCTCCTGATTTAGGTAATCAGTTTCCCTTGTGGTTCGACCATCATTCCACAGGATTGCAGGGCGGATTACATTATCATTTCCATCTAAGATAACAAGTCCATGCATTTGTCCACCAAAGCTTATGCCTGCAACCTGACTCTTATCACAATCTGCTGTCAATTCTTTAAGTCCAAGCAAACTCTGCTCCCACCAGTCCTCAGGCTTCTGCTCAGACCAGCCCGGCTTTGGGAAACTAATCGGATATTCCCTTGAAACTATTTTTAATACCTTTCCTGTCTCGTCCATCAGGAGTAATTTAACTGCTGATGTTCCCAAATCTACACCTATATACAGCATATATCCCCACACCTTTCCTCTGTTGATTTTTATTTGGTTTCTATTTATATTTTGCTTTATCCTTGTACTTAATTTTACTATAATATTTTGTTAATTCAAATAAGTAATTAAGTTGAATTCATGAAATTTAAGGCTTAATATCCTTAATTGAGAACATTTCCTTATTCATCTATTGTCCCACGATTCCACTGCATAAAGCGCGATTACATATATGTCATTATCAGCAGTTTTCCTTGCATATTCATGCATATAGAGTTATCATTGCCATGACATAATACCAAGGAGGAACAAGTTTATGAAACTAAAAACCAAACAAATTACTATAACCGCAATTATGCTTGCCATCTGCATTGTAAGCCAGTTTTTCAAGAATCTAAGTGTATACGTTACCGGTCCGATTGTTAATGCCGCCCTTATATTGACAGTAGTTTACGCTGGTCTTGCCTGTGGCATAATTTTAAGCGTTATCACACCAATCACTTCATTTTTTATTACCGGCAGTCCAATTATGGCAGCCATTCCTGCTATGTTTCCATGTATCATGATTGGAAATATTATTCTGGTCGCTGCAGTAGGACTTCTTCGTAAAAAATGCGGTAAAACAGCTGGGCTTCCAATATCGATTGCAATTGGTGCTGCACTTAAAGCCTTATTTATGGGAATCCTGATATCTCTTATCATTCTTCCAAATATGCTTCCAGAAAAAATGCAGCCTATGATGCATGCATTACAGTTCCAGTTTTCTGTTACACAATTAATTACAGCATTAATCGGAGGGGTGTATGCAATAATCATATTCGCCGCCCTTCACAAGACGTCACTTGGCAGAGAATCTTAATACACTTATTCATTGATTTAATTCTCTAAAAGTGAGATTATTATAGCATTATGAGTGAATATTATAAATTTTTTCAAAATAAACAATGTGAATATTTTCCCTGCCATAAGGGGATTAAGGAGGAGGACTTCAACTGTCTCTTCTGCTACTGTCCTCTCTACACTCTGGGCAGAAGCTGTGGCGGTCGCTGTGAATTTTTGGAGAATGGAGTCAAATCCTGCATGAACTGCGGCTTTCCTCATCACCGCAATAATTATGATAAAATCAACGACCGTTTTAAAGATATTGTAGCAGCTATGGCAGCCATTGATAAGGAGAATAAGACTAATGAAAGTTAAACTCATTCCCCGGCTGTCCGCTGCCGACTGGAAGGATTTTTGCAGCCGCTTTCATTTTGCGTCTGCTGATCTGCCTCGTATTAAATCAATCTATACTGCACTGCTTCCACTGACAGAAGCCTATGCTTATTATTCTCTTAATCAGGATTTGAATGAGGTCACACTCTCTAGTTATGCCTACGGCTTTGTAACTCTTGGAAATGGTGTTGATGAGCTGTCAGAATTATATCTGAATCATGATCAGATTGAGGAGGCCTATATCATAGACTGCTTAAGTCTGGTGCTTTTGTCAACAGCCTATGAGGAGTTTGCGCAGGTCGTAGAAAAAGAAACTAATCTGCACCTTGCTGAACTGTCCTTTCTGGGGGATAAGTATTCTCTGGATTTGCTTCCACAGATTTATGAGAGCCTTGCCCCTGAAAACATAAAGCTTACAGATGGGCAGATGCTTATGCCGCTTAAAACTGCAGCCCTTATACTTGCCTTAGATACAAGGGCTCACTCAGATATAAAAAAGATGTGCAGCAGCTGTGCAGCCTGCAGGAATCTTTCCTGCCCATCGAGAAAAAAACAGACTACGCCACTGCCACACACCTATGGTGCTATGCAGATATTCAGTTAAATGTATTTTACAACGTTCGATTGGCATGTACATTCTGTATATGCTTAGCCTCAAATTTCTTCTGCTCATATAGATAATAAGCAATAATAGCAGCAGCACAAATCAGCCAGCTAATCGGATAGCATAGGACAAGCTCCCTGAGTCCCACATCTGTACCAAGCACATTAACCCAGGCAATACGATAAACACATATTCCCAATATGGAAATTGTAGTACAAACAAGGGTCTTTCCTTGGGCACGGAGAACTCCTGATAGTATCTCAATGAATGCAAAAAGGAAATAAGTTGGTGCTATTGTTGTAATCATAACCATACCTATCTCTATTACATTTGCATCCTCTGTAAAAATACCAAGAAGCATTTGTCCTGCAGTAACAAAAAGCAGGCTGAACATAACAGCACAGCCAAGTGCCATCAACAGGCAGACTCTCGCCCCTCTTCTCATACGATGGTAAAGCCCTGCTCCGAAATTCTGTCCCACAAAAGTAGATGCTGCAATACCAAAGGAAGCATTTATCATCCAAAACAGCACATCTATTTTTCCATATGCTGTCCATGCCGCCATTGTATCCACACCAAAGAGATTTAATGCCGACTGCACAATCATATTTGAAATGCAGTACATTGAGGATTGTATGCCGTTTGGTATTCCGATTCTAAGGATACCCTTGAGTGCATCTGGTTTAATGCAGATCTGCTTTATGTCAAGCCTCACCTCGTCATTTTCACGCATAAGCCACCAGGTGACAAGACATGCACTTACCCCCTGCGCCACAAGGGTTGCAATTGCAACTCCCAGGACTCCCATGTCAAAGCCAATTACAAACACCAAATCCAGTATAATATTTACAATTGAGCAGACAATTAAAAAGTACAGCGGCCGCTTTGAATCCCCGATAGCCCTGAGCACCGATGAGCCCATATTATAAATAAATACAAATAGAAGTCCCACAAAATACACTCTTATGTAAATTGTTGATGCCTCCATCAGCTCCTGTGGTGTATTCATGAGTCTTAATATGGAAGGTGTCATGAAAAAGCATATTATACTCAAAACAAGTCCACCAGCAATTGAAAAGCCATATGCTGTGTGAAGGGCATCCTTAAGTTTCTTTTTGTCCTTACCTCCATAATGCTGGGCGATAAGTACACTGGCTCCACCTGTAAGTCCTGTAAAGAATCCCACCACAAAATTTATAATCTGTGCAGATGAGCCTCCTACTGCTGACAATGCAATTTTCCCGGAATACCGCCCTACAATCAGCGCATCTATAGTGTTATAAAGCTGCTGAAAAAATGTTCCAATCAAAATTGGAAAGAAAAAGATTAGAATCTGCTTCCAGATTGTACCTGTCAGCATTTTATTTTCTTTTGCATCCATATAAATTACCTCTTTTTATTTATCTACTAAATACCGATATACATAAAACCTGCCACCGGCAGCTTTTATTACATACTTTGGTATACAAAAAACCCTCTGTCACACACGACAAAGGGCTTTATACGCAGCAACCGAATTTACGAGTTTACTCAAGTTCGTTTGTCAGCTTCTCAATATCATCAATGATTCCACCAATAGTATCTATTGTATCGAGAAGAGGCGTATCTGTTGTAATGTCTACCCTGGCTAAAGCAGCAAGACCAACCGGGTCTAAGGTGCTTCCTGCATCCAATACCTTCTTCCAGTCGTCAACTGCCGCCTGTCCCTCGTTTTCAATACGCTTGCAAACCTCTGTTGCAACAGTAAGTCCTGCACTGTATGTGTATGAATATAATCCCATGTAATAATGTGGCTGACGCATCCATGTAAGCTCAGCACCCTCTGTGATTTCCACTGCATCTCCCCAGAAGTTTTCCAGAGTCTCTCTCATCAGGCGGTTAAGCACCTCTGCACTGACAGAGCCGCCCTCATCAATGATTCTATAGACCTTTCTCTGGTAATCTGCCTCCAGAAGATGAGTAACGAAATTATGATAATAGGTGTTCTGAATCATAGAAGAAAGCACCCATCTCTGGAATCTCTTGTCATCACTTGTCTTTAAGAGGTAGTGAGCCATAAGAAGCTCATTCATGGTAGATGGGGCCTCTACCATATATGTAGACACATCCGTGTCAAATAATGACTGCTTGCTGTTGCAGCGCTTGAAATGTCCAGCGTGCCCCAGCTCATGGGCAAGAGTGAACACATCTGACATTCTCTCATTCCAGCTCAACAGTATGTATGAATGATTGCCATATGGGCTGGCACAGAATCCACCTGTTGATTTTCCTACGTTCTGGGCAAAATCCACCCAGCGGTCCTTATAAGCTGTGCGAATCATTTCCACATAATCCTCACCCATAACGGCAAGTCCCTTTTCGATGTATTCTCTTGAACCATCGATTGTCACCCTAGGAGAATACTCAGCATCCAATGGCAGCTTCAAATCACAGAAAGTCATCTTGTCCAGACCATATGTCTTCTGGATGAGCTTAGCGTATTTTCTCATATGTGGAGCAAGCTTTGTAGTAATCAAATCAATCTGACGGTCATACATTTCTCTGGTGACATGCTGATTGAACAAGAGGCTGTCAAACACACTGTCATAGCCGCGCAGGTCTGCCTCAATCTTCTCCTGACGCACACAGGCATTGTAGGCTGTGGCTGTGACATTTTCATACTCCTTAAGCTTCTTTGAAAATGCCTCAAAAGCAGCCCTTCTCACTTTGGTATCTGTCTCATACTCATAGTCATCCTCATAGAGAGAATAGCCAAGGGGATATACCTTTCCATCAACTGTAAAATCAGGGAACTGCATATCTGCAAGCTTTGTCACATTGTAAATCTCATATGGTGTCTGGATTGTCTGACCCATAGCCTTCATCACACGTTCTGCCTCTGGTGCAAGCATATGCGGCTTCATGCGGAGCAAATCCTTGAGTGTGTTTTTGGCTCCTGCAGCTTCATCAATAGCTTTCTTAATCACATCCTCAGACTGCTGTAAAACCTCACTCTCAATAAAGCTGAGCCTGCTTTCCATAGCTGTCAGCTCGGTCATTACCCTTCCATTTAATTCCTGAAGCCCACTGTCTGTATAGTCAACTGATGCTCCAAGGTCTGCATAGTGGCTTACAATAACTGCGATTTTAAGCCAGTCCTCATAGTCCTTATAACAGGCATTTATCGCCTCTGCTGTGTTTAACTTGCCCTGATATTTTGCAACAATCGAATCACAAAGCTTCTTTGCTTCATCAAGGGCTGCAAACATTTCCTCATCACTTTTATACAATGCTGTCAAGTCCCATGTAAGCTCTACCGGAACCTCACTTCTTTTCTTTAACTGTTCTGCCATTTTTATTCCTCCTGCTTAAATGTCTGATTGTAATTATAGCAATTAATTATGGAAAATGCACTATTTTATACAAGAAAGGAGGCGAAATACCTGCTCTGCTGTATTTTTCATGTTTCTCTCTGCAGTTTCACACTTCATGGCTTCATCAAGAGATGTAAGGCTGCGTATTATAGGGAAAAAGGCATCTATCCCCTCCCTGTTGCACTCTCTGGCATCATCTGATACACTTCCTGCGAGAGCAATAACCTTGCAGCCATGTCTTTTGGCTGCTTTTGCCACACCAATAGGTACTTTGCCCATAGCAGTCTGGGAATCCAGCCTGCCCTCACCAGTTACAACTATATCCGCATCTTGCATTTCATCCTCAAAATCAACGGCATCAAGTACGATATTAATTCCTGATTTAAGTTCTACGTTGTTAAATCCAAATATAAAAGCAAAGCCCAAGCCACCTGCGGCACCGGTTCCAGGAATCTGGCTTATTTTTCTGCCAGCATAGACTTCAAGACAGTCAGCATAGTGTCTCATCTGCCTGTCCATATCTGCTTTTTCCTCTTCTCTAACGCCTTTTTGACCTCCGAAAATATATATGCTGCCATTCTCACCGCATAAAGGATTGGTGACATCACATGCTATCTCAAAGCGGCACTCTTTTAATTTCTCCGGCACCTTATCTGCACAAGCCTTTTTAACCCTTCCAAGTGACTCAAAGACAGGGGCTAACTTATTGCCAGCCTCATCATAAAATTCATATCCCAGTGCTGACAGCATGCCAATGCCTCCCTCCGTGGTGGCACTTCCACCGATTCCGATTATGAAATTGCGACAGCCCTTTTTAACAGCATCAAGTATAAGCTCACCCACACCAAAGGATGTAGCCTGCCATGGGTTGAGCTGACCTTTCACCAGAGTAATTCCCGCAGCCTCTGCCATCTCCATCACTGCAGTTTTATCCTGCAGTATTCCATATCTTGCCCATACTTTTTCTCCCATAGGTCCAGTGACTTCGGCATATTCGTATTTTCCATTCAGCCCCTCAACCAAGGCTGTGACTGTCCCCTCACCGCCATCTGCCAGAGGTTTGACTACCACGTCAGCATCCATGGCTTTAAGTATTCCTGCTTTGCAGGCTGCGCCAGCCTGGAGGCTTGTCATGCTGCCTTTGAAGGAGTCCATTGCTATTAGTATTTTCATGTTGTTGTCCTCTGTTTTAAATGATACATTGTCATAACAATGCACATTTTATATTTTTGTATCTTTAACTGATTTTGCCATCAATATCATTTTTTCAAAAGACTGGGCAAAGCGTACATCATCCTCGTCTGTCCTCTTTCTTGGTCCTCTGACATGATTCTTATGTGAGCTGTGCCTCGCTTTCTTGTTAATATGTCTCTCCATTAGCATCTGGTCAATATTTTCATCAGTGTACCATCTGCCTGATTGATGAATGGCATAGGCACCCTTGCTGAGAGCCATGGCTGCTACACCATAATCCTGAGATACTACAATATCACCTTTATGGCAGAGACTGATTAGCTTATAATCTACGGCGTCTGCTCCTGCACCAACAATTATGACTTGGCTATAGTCGGAATACAGCACATGGTTGGTGTCACACAACAGGGTGGCTGGGATATTGTATTTTTCTGCGAGTTCTTCTACGATGCCTACTACCGGGCATGCGTCTGCGTCTACGAATATGTGCATTGTTGTCCTTACTTTAGTACCTTTTTAAATAAGCTTGAATCGTTTTCAAATTTATAATTATACTCATTTATTTCTTTTTATGATTTTCCTTAATAATATCCTTCTTTAAATCTCTTGGTCTTGTATTAAATATTCCTCTACTTAATTTTTCCTTTTAGGCTCATTGCTTTTGAACTCCTAATAAAACCTCCAGATATCTCTTCAGAATTTTTTTAACCCTGAACGTTTCTGCATATCCTGATAATTTATTTAAATCTTTATTTTTTGATTCTGCGTAATTTTTTATTGCAGCAATTACTATTTCTTCATCTATTCGAGAGCGACTTCTAAGCAAATCACATACTGTTCTTTCTGCATCATAACACCGAACAATATTTCCAAAGGTAGTATTCATATCAATAACACCAAGCTGATGCAACTCTGGCTTTACATAATAACAATTACATTCTCCTATAATTGCATTTGGCAAACATGAATTACTCGGAATTGTAACTGAATGAATAAAAGGTGTTCGATCTGACAGTCCATTCAAAAATAGTGCCGTATCATGAGAAAAAATAATCTTTTTGGAACTAAGCATTAACGTATACATATCATCTTGTGTTTCATCAGGAAGCGTATAAACGCCTTGTCTACAGCGTTCTAATAATCCTTCTTTTACATACTTAGATAATAACATTCTTGAAAATCCCATTGATAAAACATCTGCTGTGGTTATGATGTTGTTATTCGTTTTAATTGCACTATATATTTCTGGGTTCAAATTCATATTTACGCCTCCTTTGTTTTACATTTATATTGATATGATATATTATTTCAATTCGTTTGTAAACCATATATTATTATTTACTCTGGGTAATCTGGCTCACCAGATTAGGATTCTCTCACCTCTCCAACATATTCTCAATAAATATCCCATACCCCTGCGTCGGATCATTCACAAAAACATGGGTAAGTTGAGGATACCTACACAAAGCTAAATTCGAGGGAGACGTGGATACAAGTCAATTTCGATTTGCCCATCGGCTCCCTTAAAATACTTGATTTCTTCAAGTACTTCTTTTAATAATTCATTTCTTTCTTCATTCGTCATCTCGTCATAGCTGTCAAGCAATTCTTCTGTCTGAGGAATGATATTTTTCTGTGTTGACTCACTGGTTTCAAAAGCAAGAACTTCTTTTTGTAGTTTTTCTATCTGTATATCCAGATCTTCCATCGCAAGTGTTAGTTTCGCTCGCCTGTCTTGGAACACCTCCAAGGTATACACACCTTGTTCTACAAGATTGAAGGCATTGTCCATCTGAGTAGATAGCTTTCCTTTTTCCTGCTCTAATTTCTGTAATCGCTTTTTGCCAAGTTTAATGTCCTCGGCATATCCCACAGTGTCAATTTTTACTTTGTAACCTTTTAGCCAGGTACGAAGTGCATCTATGATTTCTTTTTCTACGATTTCAAAATAAGCACTTCCATTATGACAATTCCGCCCGTTCACACAACGTAATCGAGCTGGATTTCCGCTTCGCTTCGACATTGTTGTTCGTCCGATTCGCTTTCCGCAGACTGAGCAAAAAAGCAAACCTGAAAATGGATTCTGCATCTTAAATTCATTTTTTACAGGTGCATCCGGTTTTTTATCTAAGCGAATATCCTGCACTTTCATAAAGGATTCTTCACTTACCAAAGCAGGATGCCGACCATCATAAATATCATAGGTACTCATGTCTTTGCTACGCTTAATGCGTCTCTTGACTGTCCCATTTTCAATACTTTTTATCTGTTTGCTCCATCCTCGTCTTATTTTTCCCATATAAACCGGATTTGTAATGATCTGAAAGATTGTATTGTAAGTCCACAAATCTCCATGCCGAGTAGGAATATCATTGTCATTCAGATGATTGCAAATGACTTTCGTACCCTGATGGTTCAAATACATTTCAAAAATTTTCTGAACCACCGGACCTTCTTCTGGATGAACCTCTAATGTATATCCCTTTTCATGTGGGATTTTCACTCGAATGTATCCATAAGGTGCTATACTACCAAGCCATTTACCTTCCGATGCACTACTATCACGACCACGGATCAGTCTGCGATTGATTGTTTTATATTCTCTACGGCTCATAAATAAACCGAACTCAAAATATTCTTCATCAAATTCATTGGAAGGGTCATACATCTTTGTTGGTGTAATAATTTTCGTTCCTGAAAATTGAAATACCTGACTGATGTATGCCTGATCAGCACCGTTACCTCTTGCGAGTCGTTCTACATCTACAACAAGAACTCCTGCGTAAAGTCCTGCGCTTACTTCTTCCAACATTTTTTGAATTTCTGGTCTTGCAGCGATTGACTCGCCGGAAACGACTTCGTAATAAGTTTTAGCAATATAATACCCTCTATCATTTGCCAGTTTGTCCAAAATGGCTTCATGCCGTTTCAGTGTTTCCTCAATACTGAGATCTGCATAATCTCGGTCAAATCTTGACTTACGAAGGTATTTAACATATTGCTCCATACATTGCCTCCTTTCCGGCTCATTATATGCTATGCTGTCCAACACCGTCAACGATGTCGAAAGTTCCTTATAATAAGGAAAGCCACAGCACTTTTACTGCGGCACTCCAGTTCCATTTTCTTCCTGAGATGATTTCTCAGCCATGGTTCTTCTTTTGTATGAATTGCTAACAATCTGATTCACTCTGGAAATACACTCCTGCGATACCCTGTTGCAAAAAGTATCATGGATGCGGACAGTCGTACTATCATTCTTGATTTCTGTTGCAATCATAGGCTATCCTTTCCGCAAGTAGATTCACTTGCTACAATGGTGCTTTCTATTTATAGTTACCACTCTTTACCTTTGTTATTCAAAGAATCTCATCGGTAAAAGAATAGGCAGATTCTGCTCACAACAAAATCTGCCCATGGTTTTTATCGACGAGTACATGGATTCCATATCGTATTGGTTTCCATGCTTTCATTTTATTGTTCCCACATTTGTCCTCAACACCCTTGGGAATAGGAAATCATCAGGCGGCTGGCAGCTTACCAGCTCCATAGGAATCTAACCTCCCCGTGGTTCGCACCGGGCTGCCCCCATTGCGTGTTCCTTCTATAATAATGAAGGGCTGTGGCTGGACAGAAGTATCATTGTCCCTGTTGCTTTCATCGCCGTATCGTGAGCTACACGATATTTACTTGCCGGTATTTCTCGCTCCAAGTTCCATAGACTAACCAGATGCTCATTATGTAGGTTTCTCTGTTTCTATGAGAGCTTATCATGGCGTACCGCAGACGTGGCTGATGTTTCCACCAACAACAGGAATGTACCTGATGAATGACTTGTTCAGTTATCAAGGTTCGTCAGCTTTCTTTCGTTAGCTGCAAGTAAATTGTACCTTTTGGGGTTCTGATCTTCGACGTTCCATCAGAACACATCCTGTTGACTATCAGGACACACTCACAGACTTTGCTCCAAAACATTCAGTGCTTCACGCATCATCCGAATGTTTTCTTTTACCTGAACAGCGGCAAGGCTTTGTCCAAGAATGAGATAATCTAAAGTCACCCCACCGTACACTGCAATTTCTATCAATAAATCAATCGAAGCCGTTTTCGTTCCTTTTTCAATTTTGTTCATGTACGACCGGGATATATTCAGCTTCTCTGCAAATCCCATCTGTGTCATACCTTTTGCTTCTCGTATTGCTTTGATCCGTTTTCCGGTTTCTGCTGGGTCAAAGTACATAGTCTTTCCTCCATAATCTTGAAATTTGTGAATGAAGTTTCAAGATTCGGATGGCGGAGAACGGCAGCGGAATTTATTTCCAAATATAGAAAAAACGCAACTGTTTCTGCTGTTTGCTGCAAAAACAAGTGCGTCTGCAAAATGTCGTAAAATCAAATGAACCTCCGTCAAATATGGCTAAACAGGCATTTGTAGTTGCCTTGTCACCATATCTGGCGAAGGTGTTACGACTGGTTCGGTGTCGGTTTTATTTAGTTTTTCACGGTGCCACGTTGGTGTTATGAAGTATTATTAGTTTTTTTAGGTTTTCAATGGTATTATGAGGGTGTTACAAAGTCTTTGTGTCAAATGCAAAAAGGAGATTTCTTTCATCTACAAACCACTTATATTTTGTGGTAGAATTGATTTATAAAATCAAAATAGGAGATGCGGACAAAATCTTGGACCAACTAAGAGGTAGGAGGTTCATATGTATTCTTACGAAGACCGCATTCGCGCTGTAAAGTTTTATA
>ERZ1034946.405-NODE-405-length-23467-cov-6.370921_pt1 | contig 23467 bp, 20 predicted proteins | sample MGYA00520591_ERZ1034946 | MGnify/ENA primary metagenome ERZ1034946 (study PRJEB33766, sample SAMN09781753) | gut metagenome | biome: gut microbiome | host: Homo sapiens | place: Madagascar | study: EMG produced TPA metagenomics assembly of the PRJNA485056 data set...
AAATATATATCAAAACGTAGAGATTGGAATGGTGTGTTGGCACAGGGGATGCAGTGGGCTTTGTGAAGAATATTAGATTTTCTTAATGTTCTGTACATAATCCAGCAACTCGGCAACAGGAAGTTGCCGAGAACGAGACCTGAGCCATGGATGGCGAATGTCTCGTGTTTGCGTCGAGTTATATAAGCTGCAATCAGAACATTTAGAAAATCTTATATTCGTAACCTTGCCCACTGCATCCCCTGTGCCAACACACCATTCCATACACAACCTAAATATAAATGAACACAAAGCGAGGCAAAAAATGACTCTTATAATCGGCGGCTACGCCCAAGGCAAACTAACCACAGTTTTAAATGACATAAAAGATCCAAAAAGCGTCACAATCCTTGACGCACCAGAATTCAACGCAGACGTATCCTGCACAGCAGAGCCTGCTCAGACAATAATAGTAAACCACTTCCATCTGTGGGTAAAAGAAGCCCTAAAAGAAGGTAGAAACCCACAGCAGGAAATACTAGCATTTCTGGACACAAACGAGGAGAAAGCAGAAATAATTATCATAAGCGATGAGATTGGGAACGGAATAGTTCCAATGGACGCTTTTGAGAGAGACTACAGGGAGCAGACAGGCAGAATACTTATAGAGCTTGCAAAGAGGGCAGACGAGGTAGAACGTATAATATGTGGACTAAAGCAAAAAATAAAATAAGACTGGTACTAATCCGCCACGGAGAGACAGCCTCCAATAAAGAGCATAGGTATCTGGGCAGAACGGACGAGGACTTAAGCCCTTGTGGAGCAGAAAGAATAAAAAAAGCGGTTCAGAAAAAGCTCTATCCAGAGATTGATATTTTATTCACAAGCCCCATGAAGCGGTGCCTGCAGACAGCACAGCTTATCTATCCAGATATGACAGCTCACATAATACCAGAGTTTGCAGAGATGGATTTTGGAGAATTTGAAGGGAAAAACTATCAGGACTTAAAGGATGATGCCAGATATCAGGCATGGATTGACAGCAATGGTACTCTGCCTTTTCCAGGAGGAGAGAGCCAAAAGACGTATATAGACAGGTGTAAGCTTGGCTTTGAGACGATGATTAATGAATTATATAAGCAGAAGAGTGTAAGCCAGCAGAGTACTACCTTACAAAAAGATAAATACAAGGATTCATTAGCAGTAAATCAATATACCATAGGAATTGTAGTACATGGAGGCACAATAATGTCTCTTATGCACGCCTATGCTGGGGGGGAGTATTTCGACTATCAGGTGAAAAACGGCAGGGGATATATCTGCACCCTTGATTGCAGTACTGACCAGATTGACCATAGTTGTTCCACAGACGAGAGAACCACAGAAGTCATACGCTTTAGCAATACAATAAAGCTATAATACTTAGGAGACCATAAATGAAATTTCACATAATAGCTTTTTTTACAGGATTTATATTGGACTTGATATTAGGTGATCCCTACTGGCTTTTCCATCCCATCAGATTGATAGGAAGCCTCATATCAGGACTTGAGAAAAAATTCCTTAATTATCGCAATAAGGAAGCTGCTGAGACTGACAGAGACACAGCAAAAGAACTAAGAAGAGGAGCTATTCTTGTATTTTTAGTTGTAATCATTACAGCTATAACAGCGGCAGCAATTTTGCTGGGAGCCTACCTGATACATCCGTATCTGGGAGCGGTAATAGAAGCAATCATGACCTATCAGATACTAGCTACAAAGTGCCTCAAGGTAGAGAGCATGAAGGTATACAGGAGCCTTGAAACTGAGGATATCGAAGCAGCCAGAAAAGCAGTGTCCATGATAGTAGGAAGAGACACCAATGTCCTGGATGATGAGGGCGTCACCAAGGCAGCAGTTGAGACTGTGGCAGAAAATACATCGGATGGAATAATTGCTCCAATGATATATACAGCCCTTGGAGGACCAATTCTGGGTTTTGTATACAAGGCGATAAATACCATGGATTCCATGCTGGGCTACAAAAATGATAAATATTTGTATTTTGGCAGGGCAGCAGCAAAGCTGGATGATTTTGTAAACTATATACCAGCCAGAATAAGTGCCTATATAATGATACTTGCAGCCTGTATGGGTGGCAGAGATTATTGCGGAAAAAATGCCTATAGGATATACAAAAGAGACAACAGGAACCACGCCAGCCCAAATTCAGCCCAGACTGAATCAGCCTGTGCAGGAGCCTTGGGCATACAGCTGGCAGGAGATGCAAGCTATTTTGGGAAAATTGTAAAGAAGCCCTATATTGGCGATAAAACAAGAAAAGTGGAGCATGAGGATATAAGACGTGTGAACAAGCTTATGTATTTGACAGCAGGGCTTTGTGAAGCTATTTGCCTGATTATAATGCTGATAATATTATTGTTTAAGGGTGGTATGTAAGTTAAAATATAAATGTATATTCCATCAACGGCAGGGGATATAAAAGAACTGTCGTTGCAAATCCACAAAGCAGTAAATACTGTATTACGGAGGACCCCAAATGACCCAAATCCACGGCGGAGACATATACACAAACGACATAGACATAGATTTTTCAGTAAACATAAACCCTCTGGGAATTCCGGAAACCGTAAAATCCGTCCTGCACCAAGCAGTAGAAAAATGTAGCCAGTACCCAGATATTAATTCCCGAGAGCTGCGCAAAAGCCTGAGCTCATGGCTTAATGTCCCAGAATCCTACATTTTATTTGGAAACGGTGCCTCAGAGCTTTTTCTGGCGATAACCCATGCAGTAAATCCTGACAAAGTCCTTATTCCTGTGCCATCATTTTATGGCTACCAGCATGCCGCAAATGCAGCAGGGGCAGAGCTTGTATATTATTATCTAAAGGAAGAAAATGACTTTGCCTTTGATGAGGATTTTTTAGCAGCTCTGACAGAGGACATAGACATGCTTTTTCTGGCAAATCCCAATAACCCTACAGGAAAAATATTAGATAGGGAATACTTAATCCGGATACTTAAAAAATGCAGGAAAAACGATATTCTTCTTGTGCTTGATGAATGCTTCATAGAGTTTTGCCAAGAAAAAAATCTGCTATTGGATGAGATTGACAAATATCCTAATCTTATAGTAATCAGGGCTTTTACAAAAATATTTGCTATTCCCGGAGTGAGACTTGGCTACATGCTGTGCAGTGATAAGGTTCTGCTTCAAAAGGTGAGAGCACATATACCGGAATGGAATCTGTCTACATTTGCCCAGTGCGCAGGACTATGCTGCATGGGACAGGATGAGTACATTTCAAAAACCATAGAGCGTGTGAAAACAGAAAGAGATTTTTTGACACATGGCATCAAGGAGCTTGAAGCAAAGGGAATTCAAATAAGAGCTTATGAATCAGATGTCAATTTTATATTAATAAAAACAGATATACCTCTTTATGACAGACTCTTGCAAAAGAAAATTCTTATAAGAGACTGTGAGAATTTCGAAGGGCTGTCAAAGGGCTATTACAGGATGGCTGTAAAGCTGAGGGCAGAAAATGAAAAGCTGTTGAAAGCGATAGGTGAGTGCGTTGAAAGATAAGTTTGGTAACATGAAGTTAAATGAAGAAGTGAATATAAAAAAAGCCGCTGCAAGTGAATCGAAGGCAGGTAAATCAAAGGCAAGTGAATTAAAAAGGGAAAGAATGGACAGGATAGAACATTTACGTCCGGAGGAAATCGAAAAGAGAAGCTTTGAAATCATATCAGAGGAATTAAATTCCCGTGGCATTATCCTGCCAAAAGAACAGGAAATGGTTACAAAGCGGGCTATTCACACCAGCGCAGATTTTGATTATGCCCATACGCTTACCTATTCAAAGGACGCAGTGGCTATTGCTCAAAAGCTCATATTAAACGGAGCTGACATTGTCACAGACACCAACATGGCATTATCTGGCATCAATAAAAGGACACTTAAGACCTTTGGTGGTGAGGTACACTGCTTTATGGCAGATGAGGAGGTGGCGCGCATAGCAAAGGAGCGTGGTACAACCAGAGCCGCAGTGAGCATGGAAAAGGCCTCAAAGATAGACAAGCCTGTGATTTTTGCTGTGGGAAATGCACCTACAGCCCTTATACAGCTATACGAGATGATAGAGGCAGGGACATTTACACCAGCATTTGTAATCGGAGTGCCAGTTGGCTTTGTAAATGTAGAGGCAGCAAAGGAACTCATCATGGAGACTGATGTGCCATATATTGTTAATCGTGGCAGAAAGGGTGGCAGCAATATAGCAGCTGCGATTTGTAACGCCATTATTTACGAGTTAAAAAGAATTTAAGCAGACTTGGTTAGATATATGTATAGTGCAGATTATTGAGGAAACAGGAAAGAATATGAGATATGGTTTTACAACCGGAAGCTGTGCAGCCGCAGCGGCAAAGGCAGCGGCATATATGCTTTTGTCAGGGAAAAAGAAAACAGAGATTACAATAGAGACGCCAAAGGGCATACCCTTTAATGCGCAGATACTTGATATTGAACGCTCAGAGAATCAGGTAAGCTGTGCAGTGCAGAAGGATGGTGGGGATGACCCTGACATAACTACAGGAGCGCTCATATGTGCAGCAGTATCATTTGCAAATCGTAAAAATCTGGATGAACATACATCCGAGTTAAATGTGCCAGATAAGGCAGCACCAGACATTACTATGTCAAATGAAATTTTAGTAGACAAAATTATGTCGCAAGAAGATGTGCCAGCTCAAGATGTATCTGAAAAGCATAAATTAGGAGATGAAAACGACCAGCCTCACATCATAATAGATGGTGGCACAGGAGTCGGACGTGTTACAAAGCCGGGACTCGATCAGCCAGTAGGCAATGCAGCCATAAACCATGTGCCCAGGGAAATGATTACGGTAGAGGTGTCTCAGGTGTGCAGGCTCTTGGATTACAAGGGTACACTCATGGTTAAAATCTCTGTTCCGGAGGGAGAAGAAATCGCTAAGCAGACCTTTAATCCAAGGCTTGGCATAGTGGGAGGCATATCAATCCTTGGCACCAGTGGAATTGTGGAGCCTATGAGCAATCAGGCACTGCTTGATACAATCCGGGTGGAGCTTAACCAGAGAAAAGCACTGGGATATGACTATGTGGTTGTGTCTCCGGGCAACTATGGTCTGGACTTTATGAAAAATACTTATAACTATGATTTAGATAAAAGTGTTAAATGCAGTAATTTCATTGGAAAAACCATAGACATGGCTGTGGAGCTGGGCTTTAAGAAGCTGCTTCTGGCAGGACACATAGGAAAGCTCATAAAGGTCGCCGGCGGCATAATGAATACCCATTCAAGGGAAGCAGATGCCAGGATGGAGCTTATGGCAGCCTTTGCTGTTAAAATGGGAGTAGAGGCAGATAAGGTCTGTCAGATACTTGAATCTGTGACCACAGAGGAAGCGGTGCGGATTCTAAGCGAGAGTGGAAAGCTTACTCAGGTCATGGACTATGCCATGGAGCGTATATGCTTTTATCTGGACAAGCGGGCAAGAGGCAAAATGCAGATAGACTGCATAATGTATGCAAATGATTTCGGAGAATTAGCAAAGAGCAGGGAGGTGTCAGAATGGTTTACTTTGTTGGCGCAGGAACAGGAGCAGTAGATTTGATTACAGTGAGAGGCATGAGGCTTCTGGAAAAGGCAGATGTGATTATATACGCGGGTTCTCTGGTGAATCCAGACCTCCTTGATTATGCAAAAAAGGATTGCCAGATACATAATAGTGCAAAGCTTACTCTGGATGAGGTTATTGATATTATGAAAAAAGCCTCAGAGGAGGACAAAACAATTGTGAGGCTGCACACAGGGGAGCCAAGCATATACGGAGCTGTGAGAGAGCAGATGGATGAGCTGGACAGGCTGGGCATTGAGTATGAGAGCTGTCCGGGAGTAAGTGCCTGTTTTGGAGCAGCGGCCTCTTTAAATCTGGAATACACTCTGCCGGATATATCCCAGTCTCTTATTATCACCCGAATGGAAGGGCGGACAAAGGTTCCACCCAAGGAGAGCATAGAGAGCTTTGCAGCACATCAGGCGTCAATGGCTATATATCTAAGCACAGGCATGCTGGACGAGTTAAGCAGACGTCTGGTTGCAGGAGGTTACAAAGAGGACACGCCGGCAGCACTGGTATATAAGGCAACCTGGCCTGAGGAAGAAAAATATATCTGTACTGTAAAGACCTTGGCAGAGACAGCAAGGGAGCACAAGATTACAAAGACAGCTCTGGTTCTGGTGGGGGATGTCATAGGTCATAGGAATTATGAAAAGTCCAGACTTTATGCACCGGATTTTTCCACGGAATACAGACAGGCAAAGGAGAAGTAATGTTAAGTATAATCAGCTTTACTGAAAAAGGGGCACACCTATCGCTTAAGCTTTTGGATATGCTTAGTGAAGAAGGAGAAAATGCATGGCTTTACACCAAGTGCTCTAAGTATAGAGATGGCAGCATAAATAAAAGACTCAGATATGTCTATTCCAATACAGATGAATGGGCAAAGGTGCAGATGTCCGCAAAAAATGAGCTGCTTTTCATAGGAGCCTGCGGCATAGCGGTCAGGGCTATTGCGCCATGGGTTGCAAACAAGCTCTATGATAGTCCGGTGCTTGTGATGGATGAGCTGGGAACATATGTCATTCCTATTTTGTCAGGACATGTAGGCGGAGCAAATGAGATTGCTGTAAAAATAGCAGAAATGACAGGTTCAATACCGGTAATCACAACTGCGACAGACCTGAATAAGAGCTTTGCTGTGGATATATTTGCAAAGAAAAATTATTTGTATATAGAGAATAAGGATGGGATTGCAAAGGTATCATCTAAGGTATTAAGGGGCGAGAAAATAAGCATGGCGATTGAGCCACTCGGACATGCAATTTCTGAGCCGGAAACATTAGAAACGGAAGAAAATAAAACTGAAAAAGTAGAAACAGTAAAGGCTGGAAAACAAGTAGAGCAGGATAATAGATTTACAAATCAGATAGAAATAGTAGACTTTCCGCCAAAACAGCCGATAGATGTTGTAATTACCAGCCAAAAGCAGGACTATAATGCCAGCCTTATATTAAGACCCAAAGAATATGTCCTTGGCATGGGCTGTAAGAGGGGCAAGGAGCCTGAAAAGATAGAGGAGTACATAGACCAGACTCTGACAGCACTTGGGATCAGCAAAAATCAAGTATATGCCATTTGTTCCATAGATAAAAAACGGGATGAGGCAGGATTTTTACAGTGGAGCAGCCTTGAGAGAATACCTTTTATCACATATTCAGCAGAGGAGCTGGAAGATGTTGAGGGAGACTTTGAAGTCTCACAATTTGTGAAATCACAAGTTGGCGTAGACAATGTATGCGAGAGGGCTGCCCTCAAAGGCTGTGGTGAAGGAGGTGAGCTTGTATACAGGAAGCACGCCTCGGATGGAATGACTATTGCTGTAGCAAAGAGAGATTGGAGAGTATCGTTTGATTATGAATAAAATATATATTGTCGGAATGGGACCGGGAAAAGAAGAGATGATGACCTTTGAAGCCCAGAGAGTGCTTGAGGAGGCGGATGTCATTATAGGTTATACAGTTTATATCAAGCTGCTGGGTCAAAAATATGCAGACAAGGAAATGATTACCACTCCCATGCGGCAGGAAAAGGAGCGCTGCATAATATGCTTTGAAAAAGCCAGAGAGGGTAAAAAAGTGGCTCTAATCTGCAGCGGGGATGCAGGAATATACGGCATGGCTTCTCTTATGTATGAATTGGGAAAGGACTACCCTGACATAGAGCTTTGTGTGGTGGCAGGAATTACAGCAGCAAGCAGTGGGGCAGCAGTTCTGGGTGCGCCCCTCAACCATGATTTTTGTGTTATCAGCTTAAGTGATCTGCTCACGCCATGGGAAAAGATAGAGCGGAGACTGATTGCAGCAGCAGAGGGGGATTTTGCTATAGCCATATACAATCCTTCCAGCCACAAGAGAAAGGATTATTTACAGAGAGCCTGTGATATCCTGCTTGGCATTATAGAGGAGGACAGAGCCTGTGGTTATGTGGAAAATATCGGCAGGGATGGAACACGGGCAGTAACATGCACACTTAAAGAGCTTAGAGATATGGAAGTAAATATGTTTACCACCGTCTTTATAGGAAACTCTGGCTCAGAGATTATAAATGGCAGGCTGATTACAAGGAGAGGTTATCAAATTGAAAGAAATACTGATATTTGCAGGAACAACTGAAGGACGGAAACTATCTGAGTGTCTTTCTAATGCAGACATTTTGCATACAGTATGCGTTGCTACAGAATACGGAGAGCTTGTGCTGACAGAAAATGACTGTGCTCATGTCCACAGGGGCAGGATGGATGTTGAGGAGATGAGAGCCTTTATATCAGATGGGCAGTTTTCGGCAGTTGTGGATGCCACACATCCCTATGCGCAGGTGGTTACACAAAATATAAGGACAGCCATGAAGGGTAAGGACATTCCATATATCCGCCTGAAACGTGAGACAGATGACAGCTATGATTATGACAAAATAAGAAGCTTTGAATGTAATGAGGACTGTGCAGAGGCTCTTTTACAAATAAATGGAAACATTCTGCTTACAACAGGAAGTAAAGAATTGTCCGTATATTGCGGACATGAAAGCATAAGGGACAGACTATTTGTCAGGGTACTGCCGGGACTTGAAAGCTTAAGCCTCTGCAATGAAAATGGCATAATGGGAAGGCATATCCTTGCCCTGCAGGGACCATTTACGGTGGATATGAATGAGGCTATGCTCCGCCAGTATGATATAAGCTGTCTGGTTACTAAGAAAAGTGGCAGGGCTGGTGGCTATATAGAGAAGCTTGAGGCAGCAAAGCGGCTGGATATTCCCGTATATGTGATAGAAGGAGTAAATGCTGCAGGAAATACAAATACTACAGGAAATACAAATACTGGTAACAATAAAAGCAAGACATATTCATTCGGGGAAACCTGTGAGCTTCTAGGCAATATATGTCACAAAAAGATTGTTCCACAAAATAAGCTTAATATCACCCTGGCCGGCGTAGGCATGGGAAGCCAGGCAAGCCTTACCAAGGAGGTAGAGCATGCCATAAAGGAAGCGGACATAATCCTCGGTGCAAAGCGTATGATTGATATTTACGAGCCACGCCTTGAGAAAAAGCCTTACTATATGGCAGGTGATATTATCCCTTATCTGAAGAAACTGCAAGGCAATGACACTTTTTATGAGGATAAAAATGTAGTAATCCTGTTTTCAGGAGACAGTGGCTTTTACAGTGGCTGCCAGTCCTTATATAGGTCATTGAGGGCTGAGACTGAGTCTGGGGCACTGAATGCAGATATAAGTATTATGCCGGGAATATCTTCAATAGCTTATCTGGCGGCCTGCACAGGAGAGAGTTATCAGGACGCTAAAATATGCAGCATCCATGGCAGAAAGCAGGCTAACCTGGCTGATATAATCAGGCATAATAGTAAGACCTTCATGCTTATGTCCGGTGTAGATGACGTCAACAGTCTGGGACAGCTTTTGCTCGATGCAGGACTCAATCAGTCTATTGTTATTGCGGGCTATGAGCTTTCCTATGAGACTCAGGAGATAATGACTCTTACTCCAATCGAATGTGTGGAATTAAAAAAGGAGGGCCTGTATACCTGCCTTATCAAAAATCCTAATGCCGGGGACAGGAGGCTTACTCATGGAAAAGCAGACAGTGAGTTTATCAGGGATAAGGTGCCGATGACCAAGGAAGAGGTACGGGAGGTCAGTATCTGTAAGCTCAGATTAACCGACAAGGCCCTTGTGTATGATATAGGCAGCGGCACAGGCTCTATCGCAATGGAGATGGCAGGGCTGTCACCTGATTTAAAGGTTTATGCCATAGAGAGAAAGCCGGAGGCCGTGGCTTTAATCAAGAAAAATAAAGAAAAGTTTAAGCTTGATAATATAGAAGTTATTGAGGCAGAGGCACCGGAAGGACTTGATGAACTGCCAAAGCCGACTCATGTGTTTATAGGAGGAAGTGGGGGAAATCTTAATGAAATCCTTAACACCCTCTACAGCATGAATGACAGCATGAGAATTGTAATTACTGCTGTAAGCCTTGAGACAATAGCCCAGATAAAAGACATTTTGTCAGCATATCCTATAGCAAATGAGGATATAGTGGAGCTTCAGGTCAACAGGAGCAAAGCTATTGGAAAATATCATATGATGCAGGCGGAAAACCCGGTGTGGATATGCTCATTTGATTTCAGAGAGGGGGCAGCAGATGAAGCTCAATAGAATTATGCTTGCGGCTCCTAAAAGCGGAAGCGGCAAGACAACCATTACCTGTGCCCTGCTGCAGACCCTGAAGGATATGGGAGAGAATGTGGTTTCCTACAAGTGCGGACCAGACTATATAGACCCTATGTTTCACAGGAAAGTTATTGACATTCCTTCAAAGAATCTTGATACCTTTTTCACTGATGAGGAGACAACAATAGACCTGCTCATCAGTGGGAGATGTGAGAATGATTTCGCCGTGATGGAAGGCGTGATGGGACTTTTTGATGGCTTAGGAGGCACAAGGGAAGAGGGTTCTTCATATCATCTTGCTAAGGTCACAAACACACCAATTATTCTGATAGTTGACGCCAAAGGGATGGGAAGGTCTGTAATCCCTCTTATCGCAGGCTTTTTAAGCTATGACAGAGAGCATCTGATTAAGGGTGTAATATTAAACCGTATGTCAAAGTCATATTACGACATCATAAAGCCACTGATAGAGGAGGAGCTTAAAATCACTGTGACAGGCTATTTCCCTGATTATAAGAAGCTTGGCATACATAGCTTTGAGAGCAGACATCTGGGACTTGTGATGCCGGATGAGATAGCAGGTATCAAAGACCAGCTCAGGGCAGCAGCAGAGGAATTTCGAAAAACAGTCTCAATTGATGCAATAATAGATATTGCAAAAAACGCAGAGGCGCTTCCTCAAAATATTGAGAGAAAGCCATTAAAGCCTCTTATAGATAAGGGAGACCAAAAGCCCCTTATTGCGGCAGCTTATGATGAGGCCTTTTGTTTTTACTATGAGGATAATCTGCGCCTGTTAAGAGAGTATGGGGCAGAAATTGTATATTTTTCACCACTTCATGACAGAAATCTGCCAGAGGGCAGCAGTGGAATTCTGTTAGGAGGAGGCTATCCGGAGCTTTATGCTGATAAGCTGAGTGCTAATAAGGAAATGTTGTCTGATATAAGGACAGCAATTCAGGGCGGTATGCCTGTAGTGGCTGAGTGCGGTGGCTTTATGTATCTTCATTCAAAGCTTATAGACCAGGAACAGAGGGAATATCCTATGGCAGGAGTCATTGATGCAGTATGCCATTATGCAGGGAAGCTGGTTAGATTTGGATATATTAATCTGAGTGAAAACAAGAGTAATTTTCTGCCAGAGCATGAAATCATAAGGGCTCATGAATTCCATTATTATGACAGCAGCTTAAATGGAGAGGATTGTAAGGCGGTTAAGCCTGTCACAGGGAGAAGCTATCCCTGTGTCATATCAGGCAGCAGCTATTGGATGGGCTTCCCTCACCTGTATTATCCGTCAAATCCAAAGTTTGCGGAGAGCTTTGTGAGGAAAGCCTTTGAGTTCCAAAGTATGAAAGAAAAGCTGCCGGCGACAGGCTTTATGAATTTAATTTGAGCTCTGGCTGATGCCAGCTTTTTTCACAAAATAGAGCACATAATATGCGATGATTATGTTGATTGGCAGCTGAACCAGATTTTTTATTGTTCGTGGTATGACCAGAACCCAGAAGTCAGTTCCAATCAAAAGTGACAGCCAGTAGGTGCTGAGAATTATATTTACAACGAATACATCAACAGCTAATGCGATTACACATCTAAGCAGAAAGCTGGTATCTAAGCTGTGGAGCTTTGAAATTGCATAGAATGAATTTATGGCATATATGAGCCAGAGAATCATGGTAATTACAAAGCCGATGTGTACAGTTAGAAATGACCTGTCGGTGTACACTGCGAGAATACAGATAAATATCATGATTATCGATGCTATAAAGGATAAGATGTATTTTTTGAATATTGCAAAAAGCATAAGGGCTATACTGCCTGCAATTAGTATAATTGCAATTACAAAAGGTGTAGTGCAGGCTATGCCGTTGAGCTTTGCAGATATTATCACTGGTATGTGAGCCTCTGTAAAAAGCTTTGTGCCGTTTTCATCTGTAAGTGTAAAAAATGGGAGTACAAACACCAGACAGAAAGTGATAATCGAAGTCATCATACCTGCCAGCAGATGGGATTTGTTGAGAGTAACAGCTTCCTCCTGCTTAGGCTTTATGGCTGGGAACTTGTGGTAAAAGAATAAACCATAAATCATGCCAGCAAGGGCTGCACTTAAAGTAAGTCCGGGATTAAAGGCACCGGTAGGCTTGATGATAAACTGGATGATGTCTCCCAGTCCACCACAGACAAAGCCCATGACAGGACCAAAGAGGGCACCGATTACCAGATTTGCGGCAAAGGAAACAGAGATTCTCAGGGAATCTGTCACCTGAATTGACACAAACAGAGCCAGTACAGTGTGTACAGCAACCAGAAAGGCTGCGGTTACAAGTGATTTGAGCTTAGTGAATTCCTTTGCGGAATCAATAAACATAGTTACAAGTTTTTTCATATAAAAAGTCCTCCTTTCAGCAGTATTCCTTAACTACATAAAGGAGGATATTTATCCGGAGTCTAAATGTAGCAGCGGGATGCGAACTCTGTATCGCGATTTTTGCAAATCTTCGTCCACATGACAACTCCCTGTTCACATGGCACTTCACGCACAAAATTCTACTCTGCCAAATAAAATATGTTATAATAGCAAGGCATATTAGAAAATGTCATTTGCTACGCGTTAAGTATAACATTAAATTATAATAAAGCAAGGAGAAATTTTATGAAAGCAATATTATTTGATTTGGATGGTACGCTGATTGATTCGTCAGAGGGTATTACAAAGTCCGTCCAGTATACACTTGACTACTATGGAATAGACGAGCCTGATTTGGAAAAATTAAAGTGTTTTATAGGACCACCACTCAGGGGAAGCTTCATGAAATACTACAATTTTTCAGAAGAGCAAGCAGTGGAAGCTACAATAAAATACAGGGAGAGGTACCATCCGATAGGAGTCTATGAGTGTAAGTTGTACCCAGATGTGGAAAAATGTATCAGAGCCCTAAAGGACAGAGGTTACATGATAGGCATGGCATCCTCAAAGCCGGAGGTTATGTGCAGGACAATCCTTGAGCACTTTAATATTTTAGACTTATTTGATGACGTGGTAGGAGCCAGCCTTGATGGTAAGATTGATACCAAGGAGGAGGTCTTGAATGAGGTCATGCGCAGATGGAACAGCATAGACAAGAAGGACATGTGTCTGGTGGGAGATACCTTGTTTGACGTGGAGGGAGCAAATCAGGTAGGAATCAAGTGCATAGGCGTAAGCTTTGGATTTGGTGATACGAAGGAAATGCTTGATGCTGGGGCAGTTACAATCTGTGATTCCATGATGGAGCTTTGTGACATAATTAATAATATGGATTGAGTTTCAAATAATTTACCGTTTTAGTTTTGTAGAAAACTGTATAACATTAGTTTTAGGGTGTCATATAATCAAAAAGGTGCAATATTCCTCATAACCTTCAAAGCACCTTTTGACATCAAAGTATAATAATTAACAAAAAGGAGCGCATATGCCAAATAAGTATAAAAGAGAAATAGTCCTCTGGGAAATCATCTTCCCTCTGTTTATATACTACTTCCTGCACCTTATAATCATGATTATAGCCAGAGACTTCATAGGCGTAGGCAGCGAAAACTACATGCTCTGCCAGATAATTGCAGACATAGTCACAATCCCGGTGATATATTTCCTAATCTACAGAAAGAGCAAAAATATATTCAGAGCCTATGACCCTGATACCAAAACGAGAATCATTGACCTGACAGTCATAATTGTTATGTTTGCCCTAATAAGCTTCGGACTAAACAATGTAATAGTCATGAGCCCTCTGGTAGACATGTCAGCAGGCTATGCCCAGGCAAATGAAGGCTTTTATGGCAGTCTGCTGGGAATAGAGCTGGTTGGCTCAGGCATACTTGCACCAGTGCTTGAAGAGCTGGTATTCAGAGGTATCGTGTACGGCTCGCTTAGAAAGCTGCTTGGAGTATGGCAGTCGGTTGTCATATCAGCACTTATTTTTGCGGTGGTACACTTTAACATTGTGCAGTTTGTCTATGCTTTCATAGTCGGGATAGTGCTTGCAATCACAATGGAATGCATTGGCAATGTATATGGAGCCATTGCAGGGCATATGACAGCAAATATCTTTGCTGTACTTAGAACAGAACTGGGACTATTCAGCGGTCTGACAGATAAAAGCCTGTCTGCCTGGTGTATATCTTTGGGGATTCTAATCTGTGGAACAGCAGTGCTGATTATGTGGCAAAAACGGCAAGGTAATTTGTGCCAAAAATAAATACAATGTAATATTTTTAGACAAATATAGCTATTACATTTGCAAATGATAGAAAAAGTTTGCAAGGTAATAGCTATTATTTTACTTGCAAAAACCAATAATCTTAAGAAAATAAATATTAATAATCAGACTAAAATGTATAATATAATATATTATCTAATAATCAGACAATAGCACGAAAAAAATCGTTTACTTTGCCCCGATAAAGTTGTAAAATCAAAGTCAGAAAACAAAAAGCACACTAGGAAGGGATGAAGCTATGAGTAAACAGTGGAATGAGAGCACTGCAGCTGCAAAGGGATTATATGACCCAAGGTTTGAGCATGACAACTGTGGTATCGGTGCGGTAGTTAATATCAAAGGTATCAAAACACACCAGACTGTTGAGAACGCTTTAAAGATTGTAGAGAACTTAAAGCACAGAGCTGGTAAGGATGCAGACGGAAAAACTGGAGATGGTGTAGGTATCCTGCTTCAGATTTCACATAAATTTTTTGTAAAGGCTACTAAGGAGCTGGGCATTGAGCTTGGTGAGGAGAGAGATTACGGTGTAGGTATGTTTTTCTTCCCACAGGAGGAGTTCAAGAGAAATCAGGCAAAGAAGATGTTTGAGGTTATCGTGGAAAAGGAAGGCATGAAATTCCTTGGATGGAGAACTGTTCCAACAGAGCCTGAGAAGCTTTCGGAAAAAGCCAGAGAGTGTATGCCATGTATCATGCAGGCTTTTGTAAAACGCCCAGAGGACGTGGAAAAAGGTCTCGAGTTTGACAGAAAGCTCTATATAGCAAGAAGAGTGTTCGAGCAGTCAAATGATGATACATATGTAGTTTCACTTTCAAGCAGAACGATTGTATACAAGGGAATGTTTTTGGTAGAGCAGCTGAGACAGTTCTTCCATGATCTTCAGGATCCTGATTATGAGTCAGCTATTGCAACAGTACATTCAAGATTCTCAACCAACACAAACCCAAGCTGGGAGAGAGCACATCCAAACAGATTTATAGTACACAATGGTGAGATTAATACCATCCGTGGAAACGCAGATAAGATGTCAGCACGAGAGGAGAACATGGAGTCTCTTAAATTAAAGGGAGAGTTCCAGAAGGTGCTTCCGGTAATTAATGCTGAGGGTTCTGACTCTGCAATGCTTGACAATACTCTGGAATTTCTTGTAATGAGCGGAATGGATTTACCACTTGCAGTAATGGTTATGATTCCTGAGCCATGGGCAAACAATGCAATTATGTCCCAGAAGAAGAAGGACTTTTACCAGTATTATGCAACCATGATGGAGCCATGGGATGGACCTGCATCTATTCTTTTCTCAGATGGAGATATAATGGGAGCTGTGCTTGACAGAAACGGACTTCGTCCATCACGTTACTATGTGACAGATGACGATTATCTCATTCTCTCATCAGAGGTAGGAGTACTTGATGTAGACCCTACAACAATCGTGAAAAAAGACCGTCTACGTCCGGGCAAGATGCTTCTTGTGGACACAGTAGAGGGCAGAATAATAAATGATGATGAGCTTAAGGAGAGATATGCCGGCAAGCGTCCATATGGTGAGTGGCTTGACAGAAATATGATTCAGCTCAAGGACTTAAAGATTCCTAATGAGCGTGTACCAGAGTACACCAAGGAAGAGAGACAGAGAATGCAGAGAGCCTTTGGCTACACATATGAGTCATTAAAGGATTCTATTTTACCAATGGCAAAAAATGGTGTAGAGGGAACTGCTGCAATGGGAACAGACACACCGCTTGCTGCACTTTCATCTAATCAGGAGCCTCTGTTCAACTATTTTAAGCAGAGATTTGCCCAGGTTACAAACCCACCAATCGACTCAATCCGTGAGGAGGTTGTCACATCCACAACTCTTTATATAGGAGAGGGTGGAAACGTACTTGAGGAGAAGCCTGAAAACTGCCGTGTGCTTAAGATTAACAATCCAATCCTCACAAATACAGATTTGATGAAGATTAAGAGCCTTAAGAAGGAAGGCTTTAAGGTAGAGGTTATTCCTATTATATATTACAAAAACACAAGCCTTGAGAAGGCTGTAGACAGACTCTATATTGAGGCTGACAGAGCCTACAGGGATGGAGCAAACATTCTGATTCTTTCAGACAGGGGAGTGGATGAAAACCATGTGGCTATACCATCACTTTTAGCAGTATCTGCCTTACAGCAGTATCTGGTAAAGACCAAGAAGAGGACATCACTTTCTCTTATCATTGAGTCAGGTGAGCCAAGAGAGGTGCATCATTTTGCAACCCTCCTTGGATATGGTGCAAGTGCAATCAACCCATACCTTGCTCTTGATACAGTAAAGCAGCTTGTAGACGAGCATATGCTTGACAAGGATTACTATGCAGCAATCGACGACTACAACCATGCAATTATCACAGGTATCGTAAAAATCGCTGCAAAGATGGGTATTTCAACAATCCAGTCATATCAGGGCTCAAAGATTTTTGAGGCAATCGGAATTAACAGTGATGTGATTGAGAAATATTTCACAAACACAGTAAGCAGAATCGGTGGTATCTCTATACAGGATATCGAGAATGATGTAAACACACTTCATTCAGCAGCCTATGACCCACTTGGACTTGAGACAGACCTGACGCTTGACAGCAAGGGCAGACATAAGATGAGAAGCGGAGCAGACGACCATCTGTACAATCCGGCTACAATACATCTTCTCCAGCAGTCAACCCAGAGAGGCGACTATGACTTGTTCAAGCAGTATACTGCTCTGGTGGATGAGGAGGAAAAGACAACAAATATCCGTGGACTTATTGATTTTAAATATCCTAAGAAGGGCGTGCCTCTTGAGGAGGTAGAGAGTGTAGACTCAATCGTAACCAGATTTAAGACAGGTGCCATGTCCTATGGTTCTATTTCAAAGGAAGCCCATGAGACATTGGCAATTGCCATGAACAATCTCCATGGTAAGTCAAACACTGGTGAAGGTGGAGAGGATAAGGATCGTCTTACAATAGGAAAGGACGGACTTAACAGATGTTCAGCAATCAAGCAGGTTGCTTCCGGCAGATTCGGTGTAACCAGCAGATATTTAACAAGTGCCCAGGAAATCCAGATTAAGATGGCACAGGGCGCAAAACCAGGTGAAGGTGGACATCTTCCGGGCAAAAAGGTATATCCTTGGATTGCCAAGACCAGACTTTCAACACCGGGAGTATCACTTATATCGCCACCACCACACCACGACATTTACTCAATCGAGGATTTGGAGCAGCTTATCTTTGATTTGAAAAATGCCAACAGGGATGCAAGAATTTCAGTAAAGCTTGTATCAGAGGCAGGAGTAGGAACAGTAGCAGCCGGTGTGGCAAAGGCAGGAGCACAGGTTGTACTTATCTCAGGCTATGACGGAGGTACAGGAGCAGCACCAAGCAGCTCAATCCACAATGCAGGACTTCCTTGGGAGCTTGGACTGGCAGAGACACACCAGACACTTATTATGAACGGACTTCGTAATAAGGTAAGAATTGAGACAGATGGTAAGCTCATGAGCGGACGTGACGTGGTAATAGCTGCCTGTCTTGGAGCAGAGGAATTTGGATTTGCCACAGCACCACTTGTAACAATGGGCTGTGTAATGATGAGAGTATGTAATCTGGACACCTGTCCAGCAGGTATTGCAACCCAGAATCCTGAGCTTCGTAAGAGATTTGCAGGAAAGCCTGAATATGTAGAAAACTTCATGAGATTTATAGCAGAAGAGCTCAGAGAATATATGGCAAAGCTTGGCTGCAAGACAGTAGATGAGCTTGTAGGAAGAAGCGACCTGCTCAAGACCCGTGAGGATTTGGATGAAAACCAGAGTAAGCTTAATCTGGACAACATACTCAGCAATCCGTTTGCAGATGGCAAGGAAAAAGTGATTTTTGATCCTAAGCAGGTATATGATTTCGAGTTAGATAAGACTAAGGATTTGAATGAGATTCTCACTCAGTTAAAGTCAGCACTTGATAAAAAGCAGAAGCGTGCTATTGAGATTGAAGTAACAAACGTAAACAGATCACTGGGTACAATATTTGGCTCTGAAATCACAAAGAAATATGATGATACACTTGAGGATGACAGCTATGTAATCAAGTGTAACGGCGCAGGAGGCCAGAGCTTTGGAGCCTTCATTCCAAAGGGACTTACACTTGAGCTTGTGGGAGATTCAAACGATTACTTCGGCAAGGGACTTTCAGGTGGAAAGCTTGTGGTATATCCACCAGCAGGAGTCAAGTATCAGAAGGATGAAAACATCATTATAGGAAACGTAGCCTTATACGGAGCAACAAGCGGAAAGGCCTTTATCAATGGTGTGGCAGGAGAACGTTTCTGCGTGCGTAACTCAGGCGCAACAGCAGTAGTTGAAGGTGTCGGCGACCATGGCTGCGAGTACATGACAGGCGGCAGGGTAGTAATACTTGGAAAGACTGGAAAAAACTTTGCAGCAGGTATGAGCGGTGGAATCGCATATGTCCTTGACGAGGACAGCGACTTATATATGAGAACCAATAAGTCAATGGTATTTACAGAGGAAGTATCCAATAAGTATGATGTCCTTGAGCTTAAAGAGATGATTAAGGAGCATGTGACATATACAAACTCTGAAAAGGGTAAGGAAATACTGGATAATTTCAGCGAATATCTTCCAAAATTCAAGAAGGTCATCCCATACGACTATAATCGTATGCAGATGGCAATCGTGCAGATGGAAGAGAAAGGCTTGAATGCAGAACAGGCTCAGATTGAAGCCTTCTATGCATCAACAAGAGAGTAAGGAGGGAAGAAAAATGGGAAAGCCAACAGGATTTATGGAATATGAAAGATGTGAGGCAAGTTCGGTTGAACCAAAGGAACGAATTAAAAACTTTAATGAGTTCCATGTCTTCCTGTCTAAAGAAAACCAGCAGAAGCAGGCAGCAAGATGTATGGATTGTGGAGTGCCATTCTGCCAGTCCGGATTTACAATTGCAGGGATGACATCAGGCTGTCCGCTTCATAACTTAGTACCGGAGTGGAACGATTTGGTGTATACAGGGAACTGGGAGCAGGCATACAACCGTCTGCACAAGACCAATAATTTTCCAGAGTTCACATCAAGGGTTTGCCCGGCACTTTGCGAAAAGGCATGTACCTGTGGACACTGGGGAGACCCGGTATCTGTAAGGGATAACGAGCATGGAATCATAGAGACAGCCTATGAAAAGGGCTATGCAGCGCCAAAGCCGCCAAAGGTTAGAACAGGCAAGAAGGTAGCAATAATAGGCTCTGGACCATCAGGCCTTGCAGCAGCAGACCAGCTCAACCAGAGAGGGCATGATGTGACTGTATATGAGAGAGAGGACAGACTTGGCGGACTTCTCATGTATGGTATTCCAAATATGAAACTGGAAAAGCACATCATAGATAGAAAAATCGAGGTAATGAAGGCAGAGGGCGTACATTTTGTCACAAGCTGCAATGTGGGTGTGGATATTAAGCCTGCACAGTTATATAAGGAATACGACAGGGTAATCCTCTGCTGTGGAGCCAAGAACCCAAGAGATATAAAGGCGGCAGGAAGAGATGCAGAGGGCATATATTTTGCAGTAGATTATCTGACACAGAATACCAAGAGCCTTTTGAACTCAGGCTTAAAGGACGGTAAATTCGTATCTGCAAAGGGTAAAAATGTAGTAATCATCGGAGGCGGTGATACAGGAAACGACTGCGTGGGAACTGCAATCCGTCAGGGCGCAAAATCAGTTGTCCAGCTTGAGATGATGCCTTGCCCACCAGCAGAGCGTGCAGCAAACAATCCATGGCCAGAGTGGCCTAAAATCCTTAAGACTGACTATGGTCAGGAGGAAGCCATTGCAATGTTCGGTAATGACCCTCGTGTATACCAGACAACAGTCAAGGAATTCCACAAGGACAAAAATGGAAAGCTAAAGAGTATCACAATCGTTAAGCTTGAGAGCAAAAAGGATGAAAAGACAGGCAGGATGTCAATGGTAGAAGTAGCCGGAAGCGAGAAAAACATCCCGGCAGAGCTTGTACTCATTGCAGCAGGCTTCCTTGGCACAGAAAGCTATGTGGCAAAGGCATTTGGCGTGGAGCTTACTGACCGCACAAATGTGGCTACAAAGGAAGGCAGCTATGCTACATCTGTCAAGAATGTGTATGTGGCAGGCGATAACAGGAGAGGTCAGTCTCTTGTGGTCTGGGCTATCAGGGAAGGCAGAGAAGTGGCAAGAGAAGTGGATGAGAGTTTGATGGGGTATTCTTATTTGTCGATACAGTAATTGGATAGTGGCGATGGAGAAACAGGAAAAAAGAGATTGCTTTGTGCAGTCTCTTTTTTGTATTAGGCTTTAGCCTGCTGAGTAGTAAGACTTTGAGGTGTTACTACCAATACCATTTCCCCCTTGCCATCCCCGCCAAAAGGGACTATAATCTCATCTGGAAAAATTCCATATTTCATAAGAAAAAGAGGAAAAAGAAATGAAAGACAGTAAATTAATACTTAGAGGAGAGGCAGCACTTCTGCTTGCAATTATTGTAAACAGCATAGGAGTTTTACTCATGCTCCAGTCTGGTTCAGGCATATCTGCAATATCAAGTGTGCCTTATGCGTTTAGTGAAGTGTTTACGAAGCTGTCACTTGGCACATGGACATATATATTTCAGGGACTTCTGGTAATCACACTTATGGTTCTCAAGAAAAGATTTGTTCCATCATATCTGTTCAGCTTTGCAGCGGGCTTTATGTTTGGAGAATTAATGGATATAAATGAGCTGTGGATTACAAAATTACCAATGTCTATTCCACTTAGAATAGTTTATTTTGTGGTTAGTTATGTGATACTCTGTTTTGGTATAGCCTTGTCAAACAGATGCAAGCTGCCAATAATACCTACAGATTTGTTCCCGAGAGATTTGTCAGAAATCCTTAATAAGCCATATTCAAGGGTAAAAATCACTTTTGATGTAACTTGTCTGCTTATTACAGCATTCTTGACATATTTTGTTCTGGGCAGGATACTTGGACTTGGAATAGGAACAGTTGTCGCAGCCTTTACAATGGGAAAAGGTGTTGCTATTGCAGGAAAGCTCATTGACAAAAAGATGACCTTTGTATCATTTCTTCATAAAGAGTTAGATGATGAAGAAGCAGTAATAATGAAAGCGGACAAGGTTATTGCAGCAAAAAGTTAGAAAATTTGGCAGAACCCTTTGGAAAAATTAAGGGAAGATTGTAATTACAGATAGTAGAGGACTGATTATGGAGGAGAGCGTGTGCGAAAACAAAACATGAATGAACAAACATCAAAAACCTACCTGACCACCCCAATCACCCTCCTGATATCCGCCTTATGGCTTTTCTTCATCTTAATTGTATCAGGCGTCCTATTAGAAAAAGTCATATATAAATCCTTGTGGTATTCCACCACCTACTGCGTTGCCCACACCATCCTCGAACCCCTATATTTCATAGCAGGACTAGCAGTTCTAATCATTTTTGTATATCTGTTTAGGCAAAAAGGCTTAGGTGGCAGCTATCTGACAGGCGATGGAACAGGGGCAGTGTGCAGCTTACCGTTCAAGAAACGTATAAAAATAATGTTAGTAAGCCTTGCAATATGGCTTTTAATTTTTGTCCTGAATGCAGCTTCATATGAGCGATTTGATGCCGATGGCATTTGCTCAAGATTTTTATTTTTCGAAAAGGACTATACATGGGACGAGGTTACAACGTATAATGTAAAGGCTGGTTTTGATAATACCTTGGAATTCAGCCTGGTTACATCTGATGGCAGAAAGCATACTGTGACAGGTGGCTTTGTCATGACAATTTATGAGGAAGTGCCGGAACATATGTCTGATTATGATTATACAGACTATATCATGGATGTTGTCACTCTGCTTCATGACAGGGGTATTAACCCTGATATTGACTGGAAAAAAGCAGAAAACGGCATGATGCAGTACTGGGCTGAGTACACTGAGGAGCTTCGCAAATACAGTGAGTGCAAGTGAAGCAGCATGTTTGATTGAATGGCAAATGCAGAGCATGAACGCAGGTAAGTGAATATGCCTGTACACCAGCAATACAGAGTAGAATGGAGAAAATTTATGTCACAAAAGATAGTGTTTTTCGATATAGACGGCACCATATGGGATGAGCACATGGTTATCCCTGAAAGCACCAGGCTTGCCATTACCAAGCTGAAGGAAAATGGTCACAAGGCCTTTCTCTGCACCGGCAGGGCGAGAGCGGCAGTTGTATCAAAGGAATTATTTGATATGGGCTTTGATGGAATAATTGCGTCCTGTGGAACATACATTGAAATGGACAATGAGATTGTATTTGAGGAGCTTGTTCCGGATGAACTGGTGAAGAAAATCGTTTCAGTATTAAAGGAAAACAATATGCCGGTGGTGCTTGAAGGCTCAAGAGATTACTGGATAGCTGAGGTTGGATTCGAGGAAGACCCTTATGTGGATTATCTGCGTGAGTTAATCGGAGAGCATGCGCATGCTTTAAATGAGTATTCAGAGGATATAAGGATAAATAAATTTTCTGCTGATATTATTGCAAACACTGATTATGATACGATAAAAGCTGAGCTTAGCGGACATTATGATATTTTGGAACATGCCGGAAATGTGGTGGAGTTTGTGCCAAAGGGATTTTCCAAGGCAACTGGTATCAAATGGCTGTGTGATTACCTGAAGCTTGATATGGCAGATACATATGCTCTGGGCGACAGTGTAAATGATTTGGAAATGCTTCAGACAGTAGGACATGGAATCGCCATGGGTAATGCCACAGACGTTGTGAAAAAAGCAGCGGAATACGTTACAGAC
>ERZ1034946.410-NODE-410-length-23037-cov-22.544992_pt1 | contig 23037 bp, 13 predicted proteins | sample MGYA00520591_ERZ1034946 | MGnify/ENA primary metagenome ERZ1034946 (study PRJEB33766, sample SAMN09781753) | gut metagenome | biome: gut microbiome | host: Homo sapiens | place: Madagascar | study: EMG produced TPA metagenomics assembly of the PRJNA485056 data...
AAAAAATATGTTTTTAAAGAAATATGCTAAAAAATCTTTAAAAAAGCCAATGTTTATGGTGGTTGCTACACGGAGGCTACAACCCATTACCATAATAGTGCTTGCCCATATACCCGCTGTACTGGTACACGACATGCATCTTACGATGATTCTCGGCATTGCTATGTAATTAGATGTGATACATGTGGTGAAAGCAGTATTAACAGCGATGGAAATGGACATAATTCTTCTTGTGGAGCTGTAACTTATCTTTGTGGCTATTCTCAAGGACAGCTTTGTGGTTACAAAGCCACAGGATGCAGCAAAAGCAATGGTCAGGTAATGAGTTATGATGTTGAAACAATAACTTATTATATGGACACAGAAGGAGAGTATCAATTAGGCGATGTTACAACACAAAACATTGCTCCAAACACAACTATTGACTATAGTACATATCCAGTAAAGACAGGTTTTACCTTTGCTGGAGTTGCAACATGTGATTCATTACAAGCTGATTCATCTAAAAATTTTACGGCAGGGACTAAGAATGTAACTGTTAATAAAAATATGACTGTTAAACTTTTTTATAGCCGTAATAAATATACACTTGACTTAAATGCCGTGTTGGATGGAGATTATATTTGGGGTTTACCAGATGGTATTACTGCTAATATAAAAATAAATGGCAACACAGATGTACAAGACACAAACGACTATTGTAAATCTATATATTATGAAAGCACCTATGAAGTTGAATTAAAAACAACAACAGGATATATATATAATGGTGTCGATACAGATAAACATGGACAATTAATAAATCCTGTTTCTTCATTAACTGGAAAAATGGGAACAGACGCAATCTATATTGCACCAAGTTTTACCTCTAAAATGATAGCGATTACATTGAACAGGTCACAATTTGGAAATACAGGTACTGGTTCTATTTATTTGAAATATGGAGATGCCTATTATAGTGACGTTACAGGAAAAAATAAAATAACAAAAATAACGATGCCTAGTAAAAAGGGATATACCTTTAAAGGATATTTAAATGGAAATAATACCGTTATTGATGAAAAAGGAAATATATTGGCAGATAAATTGGCATTTCCAAAAGATACAATCCTTTATGCGAATGCAACTTATAATTCAGGAAACCCTAGTTATGAAGAACATTATAAGACACCTGCTGATGTAGACTATGGAGGTACAACCATATGGGATGTAAATGCCTCTGCTGATGAGCAGTTCTTCATAGCACCACTAAAGGGATATTACCAATTAGACCTATATGGTGCGCAAGGAGGAAATGTTTCAGGTTATAGTAATGTTGGCGGCTATGGTGGCTATGTTGGTGGAGAAATCTTCTTAAAAAAAGGTGAGAAAATTTATTATGGCGTCTATCCGCAAGGGACTGGAACCAGAGGATATCGGACACAAGGCGGCACGGGAAGCATAATTTACACCTATGACGAAAATAAAAAAGAATCTGGTACTACTTCAAAATTAAGACAAACTGGACAAGTATATAGGGTGGATTATAGCGGTTCTGGATTTACAAATACGAATGTAAACTGGGATATTGCTGGAGCTAAATTAATGAACCTTTATATAACTGGGAACAGGGCTGTTGCATACTATGTAATGACATCACAAACATCAACAAACTTCATCCCAGCAAATGTATCAGTATCTTCACAGACAGTTACGCCAATCAGTATTATTTCAATAGCTGGTGGTGGCGGAGCAGCAGTACCATATTCAAATGGTGGAGCAGGTGGGACGAATGCAGGTCAAGTATCATCTTATACACAATCCGTTACAACAGCAAGCTATGGCGGAGGCGGTGGAGGCGGCGCATCACTTGGTTCATATGGATATGCAGTATTACACCAACATACAGGTTCATGTTGGGGCGTTGTAGGATATCATCAAGAATCCGTAAATGCATCTTGTAACGGTGGAAGTGGCTGTTCACATTCGTCTTGGACAAGTTCTCCTGTTGGTTCTTGTGGTTGTGGTTCACCACATGGACATTGTTCTGGTTTTTGTTCCTATTGCGGTGGTCACTGGGGCTACTGCGGTGGTAATCATAGCGAAACTGTTGCTGATTATGGTTGGGCATGTGGGAAAACACCAGGCGTAACCGTAGATAGTGGAGTACCATCCACTGGCGGTGCAAATAGCTTCAATACAAATAAATTGCAAGGTATCAGTTCATTATCAGGACAAAAATCAGGTGATGGTCATTTAAAAATCACAATGAAGAAAATTCCAGTATCTATGATTACTTTGGATAAAAACTTTGGACAATGGACTGGAAACAAAGGTACTGATAAATTATGGTATTATATTGATGATAACAAATATTATGATGATTCAAAAATCACACATCCATTAAGCCCTGCAAAAATAACAATCCCATCTAAAAAAGGATGGACATTTGAAGGATATTGGACTAAGGAAAATGGAAAGGGGAACCAATTCGTTGACAGGGATGGTAATATACTTCCTGCTTCCACTGTAGATAATATAACATTATATGCGTTCTGGGTAGACGAAACGAACCCAGAAGAAATCACACTTAAATTTAAGAAAGCTGATGGAAGTGAATATACACCAAGTACATGGACGAAACAGACTATTTATTCAACCATAGTTGCAAAAGATTATGGAACAGGTCTTTTCTATAAATATAAGGTACAGGACATGCCTACTGGTGGAAACCAATATACCAGCAACGTAGCTGGCTTCAGATGGGAATATGGATATCTGGCATTCAATGATGACATCAGTTATTCCTATAGTGATAAAATTCAGAATAAGGCAAAATATGTATGGACAAGTGATTCTGGATATACAACTTTGCAACAGCACAATGATTCACCAGAAACACTTTTAGACAATAACATTGCAAAATATAGGGTTCTGTCTGAAAAATCAGGATGGTACATTGTAAAAGGATGGGCAAAAGATGATGCAATTAACAGTGGATTCTACAAAGAGCCAATGTTCAGCCCTGAAAAGAACCATGTTTCCTCTTATCCCGCAGCCCAAGCTTCTTATTGCGAGTTAAAGATTGATAAGATGAATCCCCAGATTGACAGGATTGACTACTGGACATCAACAGATACTGCATACCATACCGTATTGACACCAAATGATGTCTATGAGAATACAAAAACTAAGAATACACCAAAGGCAAAGATAGTCGTTACGGCAAGCGATAAGCATTCTGGGGTTAATTGGTATTATATGTCAGGGTTAAATGCAGCACCTTCTACATTAATTGACCCACTTGCAAAAGGAATTAATCCAACAAACAAAACACAGTCAGGATATTCATGGCAGACAAGTGATACATTCTACGTAACAAAAACTGGCTGGTATTATTTCTGGGTTATGGATGAAGTTGGAAATGTATCTTCTGTTCAAAAGAAATACATCGACCTGACTGCACCAACCATGACAGATGTATATACATTGTCCACACATAAATACAGATTAACTTATGCTGAAGGTTATTCAAAGGATTATGATGTGAAACGCATACAGCAATCTGATGACAAAATTTATTATTATCCTTGGGTAGACGGTAACTTCAGGCTTCATTTTACGGCTGTAGATGATAAGGGGACAACAGCAACAAACAGCCCAGGCGTAGGCATCTATCGGATGGCAGTCCACAAAGGAAAGACAGTAAATGACCCTGTTGTTCATGAAGTAAAATGGAATACAGGTGATTATACAAGCCAGAGGGAAATCGATTATGTAGTAAAGGCAACTGAAAACCAAGGAACCCAATACTGGACAGTACAAGTATGGGATAGAAACGGAAACACCTCTTATATAACAGTCGCAACAAGAATTGATTATACTGCACCAATGATAAGTGATACCAGTAAAATATACCATCCTCAGATTGAAGATATTAAACTGAACCAGATAGAAGACTTTATCAACAATGCAGATAACTTTAAAACGACTTATAAAATTGTAACATTAGATTATAAAGCGGATGCTGATACAGATGATACATCGGGCATGGAAACCTCTTATATTGATGTGATAGATACATCAGATTCAAGAATCCATAAAATTTATGTATTAGATGAAACATCAGTAACCGATGAAAAAGAATTAATAAAAAATACTTGGGAAGGTAGCCGTATTAAAACAGCATACTTAGGCTCACACAACTTATACACAGATTTCCCTGCAACAACGAACTTAGGCAGATTTGTATTAGCCGCAGATATTGCAGGAAACCTGAATAACAACGGGACACAAGTAAACTTATGGAAATACATCTTGCCAAGTAATGGAAGCCAAAAGAATACAGACCCATACGGTTTCGAAAAGGAAGGTCCATACGACCCATATGACCCTAACAGCCCAACCCATGTACCTAGCACACCAGATAAGCCTGGTTCTGATGCGGGCTTTAATGGCGGAAATGGTGGAAGTACACTTCCAACAGACGACCCAAAAGACAGGGATGATGATAAAAAGAACCCGTATGATAACGACAGTGATGGCGGAAAAGATTACACAGAAGACGGCAATGGTGGTCACGGAAAAGGGGACGGTGATAAATTACCAGACGGTAATGGTCTCCCAGATATTATTGACGGATACCCACCTGTAGAACCGACAATACCTGAAGAATCCAACACATCACAGAACTTCAGTATCATGACCTACATCGTGAATGACGAATCTACCCATTATAACGTTTCAGGGGACACAGGAAATGTATATTTCCAATTAGGTGAGAAAGGACATGTCATTGTTTATACAATAGGATATGTACAGAGTATTCAATTAGATTTCATGTCAATGGGAGATGAATCCGCAAGGGAAATAGATGCAGGACTTTTAAGTGCGCAGTATAATATGGGTGTACCTTCGAATTCATCATATAACAAGGGTTCAAACCAAGGTAAATATACCAGATTTTTAAGCTATACAAAGGGAACTAAATTAGGACCTATCCCTGACGATAAGAACGGAGTCCCATTTGCAACGAAATATGACCTTGGAAGTAGTTGGGGTAGTGATGGTACAGCAGTACTGATTCCGCCTTACTACGAAATGCAGGATGATACCAGCAAAGAACCTAATGCAGACGGTTTATATCCAAAGAAATGGGAATTAAGATATTATAAAGCATTCGGACACAAAACAAATTGTGAAACTGGTGAAAAACAGGAAGAATGCGATAAAAACTCCTATATTATTTGGAGTACGCATGAACTGGATGTACATTACAGAGTCACTCACGAATCCTAATATATACAAAATGAAAATAGCGAGAGATGAAAAATCATCTTTCGTTATTTTTTTGTATAAAAATAATTTTTGAAAAATATTTAATTATCTCAGTAAAATATGTTTTTTTTTTTCATATATATGATGTAACAAACATAATTTGACAATTCAGGGGGAAGACATGAAAAAGAATAAGTATATTTGTATTACTATAATCGCTCTTGTATGCATATTAATTTTAAGTATTCCATCAATTAAAGGACATAATCAAAAAAAAGCAACAAGCATGACATTAGAAGATTTAAGAACAAGAATAGAAAAGAATCAAAATCTTGAAATTACAAAAGAAGGTACACAAATAATCCAGACGAAACATAGAGTTAATGATATTACATGTCTATATTCTATATCTGCAATCAAAATAAATGATGTTGATACGGTAAAAGAAAATGGTTTTATAAAAGAAAATGGGATTTATCAAATTATTTTAGAGGAACCAGAAAAAGCACCAAATTATGTATGTTTATTAGATATGGGGTTTGATACCTATATTTCATTATACATATCAAATGTACCAGAAAATACAGATTCAATGGAACTTTACCAATTATTTAATTTAGAATAAAAGGAAAATTACTATGAAAAGAAAAACAATATTATTTATTTTAATAGTGACATTTTGTTTTACAGGATGTAAAAAGATAGACCAAAATACAGAAAATAATGAACAGACAGAAGAATCTGTAATTGATGATGACACTGAATTTGTTCCATTATATGATGTAACGACACCTGCATACGAATGCAAAGAAGAAATCGGAAAAATAAATGTAGAACAGAAAAAAATTGTATCTAAAGATGAAACTGTAAAAGTAACACTTAACACAATGCGTCCTGCTATTCAACTAAATGATTCCGTTTTACAGTTATATGAAACAACAATGCAGGATATATTCGATAATTATAATAATGACACATTCCATTTAAAAACAAGAAATCAGGAAGAAATTACAGAATTAGACAAAACGATTTCAAAAGGAGATGAATATCAGATTATTATTTATCGGAATGAAAATCCAATTGTTATGTTGTCATTTACAAATACAAAAGAAAACGATATCCAATTAAAAGATGCTGTATTATCTGGAATTTATACAGATTCTGCATTTAGTCATCAAGATATCTATTATCCAGGGTCTATTTATGGAGATAGCGATAATATTTCAAAAGATGAAATCATAAAACAGTTGACTGCATTTCATATTCCTGAAATAAAATCATCTAAAATATCTGAATACGATTGTTATCTTATTAAAGAAGATGACCAATCAGCTTATACAGTATCAATTCCATTTTATACAGAAGATGATGACAATATTTATCTGATTAATATGTTATATCGAATCAATTATAATGAGCAAACAAATTTGATTTATCCAATCAATATGTTGTTTACGACAACACATATTTATTCTAAATCAGATTACTCAATAGAATAGAAGAAGGTGAAGTATGAAACAAAAGATAAAAAGACTAAGTATGAAATCTAAATTATTTATACTGTTTGTATCTATTTTAATGATGAGTAGTCTGTCAGCTATTACATCAAATGCGGATGAACTTTACCAGACACCAGAAGAAGCTGGATATACGGGACAAAAAGATTGGAATTGGGGATATTCTGCTAATGAACAGACATATACAATACAACAAGATGGATATTATGAGTTCAATGTCTATGGTGCGCAAGGTGGGAATGCAGGCAGGTTTTCTGGCGGACAAGGCGGAACGACCAGTTTTACTATACTTTTAAAAAAAGGACAAGTCGTATCAATTCAAACTGGAACCAAAGGATATGATAATAATAGTGGTGGAGCTGGTGGAGGTTCTGCAACCATTATTAAAGTAGATAATAATATAATCACAATAGCTGCTGGTGGTGGCGGGGCTTCATTGAATGCGAGCAAAAATAAAGGAGCAAATGGTGGAGCTGGCGGTGACACAAGTGGTTCTGGAACAATTAATCCCGTAACATCTTCATTATATTTATGTGGCGATACACATTGGAGTAACAATTGGACTGACCCAGACCACGATGGATGCCCAGGAGCATGGACTTGTGCATTAATTTGTAATACTTGTGGTACTGAGACTGGAAGAGTTTGTTCATGGTGCCACGACATTGTATCTGGACATAATCAGCATTATACGCCAAATCCAACATCTACCCCAGGTAGTGCTTCAACTAACGCAAATTGTGGCTCTGGTGGAAAAGGCTTATCTGATGGTGCCGCCGCTACAACTTCAGAAGTCTATGGATATTGTGGTCCTGTAGTACATGTTGGTGAAGATTGGTATGATTTTTCACAAGTACATGGAAGTTGCGGTGGATGGTACGGTTATGATTATGGTTGCCAAAATTGTGGTACAGTCGTTTATACAGTATGTTCGGCATGTCAAAACTGGGGCGGAAGACCATCAGCCCATTTTGCGAATATCGTTCAATTTACGTCTACTGGAGGCGGTGAAAATTATATATCCTCTGATGTTCAAAATGGAAATAAAACCATTGGCGGACATAGTGGTAATGGATATGCTACTATGAAATTGACTTTGGTAAAAAGACAAGCTAAAGTTGTTGTAAATCATTATAGAATGAATATTTATGGAACAGGCTATGATTTATATGAGACGAAAAATTATTGGGCAAGTCCAGGAAAATCATTTTATAGTAATATTTATAAAGCAGATTATGCAGGATTTACTTTTGATGGAGGAAAATTTGCAGTAGCTACAAATATAAAACCAAGTAGTTTCGATTCTGTTTATACAATAGCAGAAACTGATTTAGATAAAACAATTACATTAAATATATATTATACAAGAAATAAATATGCGTTAGATTATAATCCAATTTTAGATAGTACAACGTATAGTGGTGGCTATAAAACAGCAGATGGACAAAAAATAAATATTTCAAAAGCAGATGTTTATCTATATGGGGAAAAAGTAGCCTCCGATGTATCTGATTACTGCAATAGGGAAATATATTATGAAGTCCCATATAAAATTGTAATAAAGGCAAATCCAGGGTTCACTCATTCGGGAAAAAGTGAAATATATTCTGGAACAATTGCAGTTGATGGTTCTTGCATACAGCCTAACTTTACAACGAATGTATATAAAATTACACTGAATAAAGATAAAGCTGTCAATCAGGGAACTTCCGCTATTTATTTAAAATACACAGTGGGATATTTTAATGATGCCGCTTGTTCTAATAAAATAAGTAAAATCACAATTCCTTCAAGAGATGGATGGCATTTCTATGGATATTATACGGACAAACAAAAATTGTATAATCAAAAAGATGAAGGAACAGGGACAAAATATATTGATAGTTCAGGAAATATTTTAACAAATACAATTAAACAGACCTCAAACTCTACTGTTTATGCTTATATGAGAGATAAAACAGCTCCTAATGTTTCTATTTCTTATAAGACAAGTGATAATAAGGAATACAAATTAGGAACTTGGACAAATAAAACAGTGACAGCTACGGTAACAGCAACTGATAATGGTACAGGAATCCAAGGTTATAAATGGATAAAAAAAGAAGATGACAGTGAAGAGTGGATAAGTGATACAACATGGACAATGGTTTCTTCAAAATCATGGAACAAAGATACTGTAACGACATATGGAACAGTATCGGTTGCCGACAATGGATATGAGGCTGGATATTGGAAAAATGACAATGTTACAACAATTGACGTTGCTTCAAAGAAAAATAAAATTTTAATAGATAAAATTAAGCCATATTTTGGAACAGAAAAACCATCTTATAAAGTAACAAAGCCTCATGATGTCAATTTGAATACAAATGTAAAGGGAAAAACAGAAGGCGTTATAACAATGCCAGGAAAAGATGACTATTCTGGTGTATATAGATATCTTTTAACAACAACAAGTTCAACTCCTTCTATATCCGATGTAAAATGGCAGGAAAGTAATCAGTTTAAAGTCACAGATAATGGGTATTATTATTGTTGGATAATGGACAAAGCCTTAAATATAAGTGATGGATATAAAATATACATCGATTTTACAGCCCCAACAATGAAAGATATTTATACAACACAGACCCATAAATATCGGATTACATATGCAGAAGGATATTCTAAAGATTATAATGTACAGAGAATACAGTTAAATTCTGACAAAGTATTTTATTACCCGTGGGTAAATGGCAATTTTAGACTCCATTTTACAGCGACGGATGAAAATCTGGGTACTGGCATTAAAAAAATGGCAATACATAAAGGTGGCAGTGTAAATGACCCTATTGTATATGAAGTAAAATGGGAAACTGGTGATTACAAAGAAACAAGAGACATTGATTATGTCGTAAAGGCGACTGAAAATGAAGGAACCCAGCTTTGGACAATTCAGGTCTGGGATAGGAATGAAAATACATCATATATCAAAGTTGCTACACGAATCGATTATACGGCTCCTGTTATAAGCGATGCCAGTGAAATTTATCAGCCTAAGATTGAAGACATTAAATTAAGTCAAATTGAAGATTTTCTTAATAATGCTGATAATTTTAATACAACATATAAGATTGTAACATCAGACTATAAAAGTACAGTAGTAACGAATGATACTTCTGGACTGGAGACATCTTACATTAATGTAATTGATACCTCAGATTCCAGAATCCATAAAATTTATGTATTAAATGAGACTGCCCCTGCATCAGCAAAAGCATATACAAATAATTCATGGGAAAATAGCCGTGTGAAATCCTTCTATACTGGTTCGCATAATTTATATGTTGATTTTCCAGATTCCACTAATTTAGGCAGATTTGTATTAGTTGCTGATATATCTGGCAACTTAAATAATAATGGGAAACAGGTAAACTTATATAAATATATTTTACCAAGCGGTGGCAATACAGGAAGCGACAGTAGTAAGAAAAATACAGACCCGTATGGCTTTGAAAAAGAAGGACCTTATGACCCCTATGACCCTACGGCACCAAACCATGTTCCATCAACGCCTGAAAAACCTGGGTCAGATGCAGGATTTACTGGTGATAATGGTGGAGGAAATGGTAATGGTGGTACAGCCGTGCCAGATGACCCAAAAGACAGGGATGACGATAAGAAAAATCCATACGATAATGACAGCGATGGAGGAAAAGACTATACTCCTGATGGGAATGGTAATCATGGCAATGGCGATAGTACAAAACTTCCTGATGGAAATGGAATCCCAGATTCATCGGATGGATATCCGCCAGTTGAACCAACCATTCCAGAAGAAAATAAGACTTCACAAAATTTCAGCATTATGACTTATATTGTAAATGATGAATTTACCCATTACAATTTATCTGGAGATACTGGTAACGTATATTTTCAATTAGGAGAAAAGGGACATGTTGTAGTTTATACAATTGGATATGTCCAGAGAATCCAGTTAGATTTTATGTCTATGGGTGAAGAATCTGGCAGAGAAATAGACTCTGGATTATTAAGCCCTCAATATAACATGGGAACTTCTACTGGTAGTCATGTAAGATATATTGATTATACAAAAGGTACAAAGATGGGTCCTATCCCAGATAATAAAAATGGTGTGCCTTTTGCGGTAAAATATGAAATCCCAAATAGATGGGGAAGTAATGGAACCGCCATTCTTATACCACCATATTATGAAATGCAAGATGACACCAGTAAACAACCAAATGAAGATGGAAGTTATCCTAAAAAATGGGAACTTCGTTATTATAAGGCGATAGCACATAAAACGAATTCAGAAACTGGGGAACAGCAGGCTGAATTTGATAAGAACTCTTATATCTTATGGGGTACACACCAATTAGATATTCACTATAGAGTTACTCACGAATCCTAAATAACTATAAAAAGAGAGAACCATTTGAAATATTCTTCAGATGGTTTTCTTTCTTTATTTATAAAATAATCATATAATGGTATTGTAAAATTTACTATCTTTGATATTTTTTTTGACATATATAAGTAGATATAAAGTAAAGGAGAAATAAATATGATTTTTAATGTGAATAATAAGAAAGTGAATATTGACGATACTCTTGTAAAGAAATACAAGGAGACAATGTTAGAAGATTTGTCACAAGAAATGATAGAATATTATTTTGATACAGAGTCGGACTATAAAAAAATAAATAAAAATATTTGTAATTCTAATGATATAAAATATTTAATAGAATCAGCCTTAGTAAAAGACTTAGATACAAGGAAAGGATAATTATGTTTAGATTCCATTTATTAGAAATTCCATCAAAAAACGAAAATGAGATATATAATTATTTTCCTCAAGATAAACTAAATTATTTAAAAAATATTGAAGATATAAATATCAATCCTTTTTGTGTCTCATTATATGTGAAAGGACAATGCATATCAATATGTTTTTATAACAAAAAAATTTTCCTTGGTATCGAAAATGATAAGAATATTATTTTTTCTTTTAAAAATATAATACCTCGAAATATTCAATGGTCTTTTTCAATACTAATAAATAGGTTAATAAATTTTTATGAAAGAAAAGAAATTTATTCTTTAAAATCACAAGAAAAATGGGAAAAAGCAATACCACTATTAGATAAAGTAATAGATATAGAAGAGAATTATGAAAAATATAAAAAAGAGTATAACCAATACAAAGAAATAAATATTCCTAATAACGGATTTATAGGAAACAAAGAAGATTTAATTAATCAATGTGTCTTTTTATTTGAATGTTATCAGTCTATTGATAATAGCGAGTTTTCTATTGACTTTGATTCAATGTCTGTTACTAAAAATGGCATATCATATATTTCAATTGAGAATGGACAGATTTATAACAATGTTAATGAGACTGACATTAAAAATGACTTAGATAAATTAGTGAACGAATATATAAACAACTTACAGGATGAAGTACAAAATCAGCTAAACCTGTTACATAAAGAACACGGTCTTGTTTCAATTATTAATTTTAAGGGAAACAAAAAGATTTATAATATAAAAGATAAAAAAGATAAAAATGTTTTTCATTATGAACTGGAAGAGAACAATATAAATCAATTGTTAGACTGTAAAGTGAATATAGCCAAATTACGGCAAACTTTAGAAAAAGAACAAAACAAAATGAATGAAACGACCTATATAAATGAACACGATATAGAACGATAATAAAAGAAGCCATGATAAGAATAAACCACAACGCAGCTTTAGCTGTGCTGTAGTCAGAAAATTTAAATAGTATGAAAACATCAAACTATTTAAATTTTATCACGACTTCTTTTTCTATTCATATATTTTCATATTTTCAATTTTCTTATAATTACAGATAATTTCCTGTTCTGCATTATTTAAATAAGCAAAAATATATTCTTTATTGATGTCACCTTCATAAACAGTACCATTATCAAATCTGGTGGCAAACCATTTTGCCTGTTCCAAATCAAGTGTCCATGACAATCCATCTTTATTTTTTAAATTTTCACTGACACCACGATAAATATGAATTATTTCTGGTAATTTCTGATACAAGTCAAAACTTTCTTCATCCATAATAATAGACTTGTCTGCCTTTTGAAACATACAAATAGATTGATACTTTTTTACGTTTACATCTGAATTCGGTGATTCTGATTGTATCCATGCGCTAATCAATGATTTTGAAAAATCTTCTAAATTCATGTATTTCTTGCAATAATTAACCCAGAATAAACGATATGGTTTTGTTATCATCATAAGAAATTTACTGGTTTTATTATACCCATCCAGTTTTTTACTATATATTTCTTTATTTTTTTTCTGAGCTTCTTTATCACCGAAAATATTGGTTAGCTTGCCATCAATCATTTGAATACTGGATTCATAAATAGGATGTACAATATGAATTTCAGGTGGAATATTATCTATTGGGTCAATTGGAAAGTTTAAAAGAAGCTTTGTAAAATCTCTGATTTCTTCAATATTTGTATTTTTTCTCATAATGTATTTCCTTATTCTTTTTTTTATATACTATCAAAAAAATATGATATTTACAAGGTAATTATAAAATACATTCTTTTCGTTCACAAATAGTTCGAAAAAAATATACTGAAATTTACTGAAAAATATATTTTTTTTATACATAAATAGGATAGACAAAAAAATACAAAAGAAAAAGGAGAAAAAATATGGGATTCATGAGTAAAAAAAATAAGATAGTTAAAAATCTCCTTCTTAGCGTTTTCACATTTGTCTATGCATTTAGTTGTTTATCACTGGTAGAAATACCAGAAGTCTTAGCAGATTCAGGAACAACCTATGCATATACTGGGAAAGAAGATGTTTATACAGCTTCAAAAACAGGAGAATACCAGATTGAAGTCTGGGGAGCTTCTGGCGGAGGCGCTAGTTTATCAGAAGGTGGTATGGGCGGTTATTCAAAAGCAACAATTAAATTGTTGGCTGGAGAAAAATTATATATCCATACTGGTCAAAAAGGAGAAATCGGTGGCGGAACGACATATGGTGGTGGAGCATCTGCTAATAATGGAAACGCAGGTGCAGGAGGTGGCGCAAGCTGGGTTACAAGAACCTCAAATGCAAAAAATTATGTCGAGAAAGGAACAAATCTATTAGTTGTTGCAGGTGGTGGAGGCGGAAAATACTCAGGCATTTCACCAACAGAACAATTCAGAGGTGGATGGAAAATAGGTTCTGGCGCAGAAACTCCAAACAATTATCATCCACATAGTTTTGAACCTGGTGGTATATTTGGACATGATGGTGCGCAAGTCGTATCAAATAATGGAACAATTGCATCATCCTCTACTGTTGGTGGCGGTGCAGGAGGTGGCGGATATATTGCAGGTGGCGGTGGAGACGCTTACTATTATGGTGGTCTTGGTGGACAATCATATATCAATGCAATCCAAAACCTGTATAACACCTCTTATGTTGATGCAAACCACATAGGTAATGGACAAATTAGAATTACTTATATCGGAAATTATAATGTAACAATTTCATTGATATTGAATAACAATGGTGTTTTTAATAATGGCGATTATAATTCTGGGTATAAGCAGACATTTAAAATGACGTATCCTGCTGGTTCTTCTGTATATTTTCCTGCTGTGACACCATCAGCAAATATAGCATTCAATGGATATAAATTTTTAGGGGAACATGAGAACTGTACATTAAGTGGGACTGCATTAACTTTGGGGTTATATGATGTCACCATTCAGGCTGAATATACATCAACTGGAATATCATTCAGTGGGTATAAGGTTTCAGATAATACAGTTCATCTTGATTGGCATGAAGAAGGTGCAAATTATTATATTGTATCAAAGGGTACGGACAGCGATGGCGTTGATACAACAACCAATGGCTATGACACATTGAATGTGGAAGACACACAGACTGTAACAAGTACTCCAGTTACCCTTGTCAATTCAACAGTAGCAGAAGGAAACACATGGATAGTACCATCAACTGGTTTCTGGCAGATTACGGCATATGGTCAAAAAGGTGGAAACACTGTTGCGATTGGCAACTATGGTTCCCATAGTGGTTCTGCCAATGGACATGCAGGAGCATCCGCATCTGTTTCCATTTATTTAAAGGAAGGTCAAAAGGTTACATATGACACCTCCAGTTATCGTGGTGGTTCTGCCCCTGGTGGAAAATATATCTATGGAACCTATATACAGGCTGGTAATGGTGGAAATGGTATCGGCGTAAAAGTAGACGGTTCACTTGTCCTTGTAGCAGGAGGAGGCGGTGGTGCTGTTTCTGCATTAGCTACAGAAAGTGGTTGTCACTTTGGCGCTTATAGTGGAGGCGGATTTGGTTGGACAAATGGTAACAGCACATATGGTGCAAATGGGATAAACAAATATTGGACTTTTGTTGGAGATGCAGCCTGTACTACACCAGGAGGCGGCGGAGGCGGTAAGCCAGGCGGTGGAGTAAATACAAATGATTCGCAACATACATCTTATACGGGACAATGTTGGAGAATTGGAAGCTTCAATGGGAAAGATACAGAAAGCTATTCCGCCTCTGATAGTGGGAATAATTCAACTTCATTTAAAGTAACAGCACAACTTGTGAAAATTGGCGGTGGTACAACAAAAACAAGCGGAAATTATGGACTGACTGATAAAAAGGGACCATTCACCCCAACTGCAACAGCAGACGGCGGATACCATGTAGAAGGAAATGAACAGCAATATACGATTAGCTGGAATGCTGTAGAAGACCAAGCAAGCCAGAACAATTTTGTTGTAAGCAGCTTTACATCCACAGGTTCAAGAATACATACCTCACAACAGATTTCATTCAATTATGCGTCTGGGCTAAGTCATTACGTTTATTCCATTGACCATAGTTCAGGTACAAAATTATCAGCAGTTTCAGGAAGCAAAACGGTATCAACAGTTATAAAAGTGCCATTTTCAACAGAAACAAAATATGTCCATATTGCAGCAGTTGATAAAGCAGGAAATGTATCAGACACACTTACGATTACACTTTCTGGAAATAAAACCATTTATTATAGTGGAAATGGTTTAACAGACAGCCAGTCATGGAATGATGGCACTGGAACTTATAAATATACAACGGATGTACAAGGTATCAGCCCAGATTCTGTTGTACTTCAGGATGGTGAGTCCCATACGGTCACATCTGATTATGGATGGAAGAGTGAGCAGAAGACATCTGGCTATTATAGGGAAGGCTATCATCATACATTATCAAATGATGAAAGTCAAAAATTTGTATGGAACACAAAACCTGACGGAACAGGCAGGACATATTACACTGGTGACACTATCAATTATGATGATTTTGATGGGTCTATCACTTTATATGCAATGTGGACCCCAAACACCTATACTGTAACATTTGACGGAAATACAGGTACGATGCTAAATCCAGGTGTATATTTATACAATTCAATGTATTCAAACACCAATACTATAACAGTCACATTTAATAAAACTGATTTCAATTATATGTATGGTGATATACCGACAAAAACTGGTTATCACTTTTTAGGCTGGTATGATAAGAAACAGAACAATACGATAGGCAACGAAAATCAAAGTGTAACAGGAACAACATCAGGCGTTCAGGTTTACCAAGGAAATGCCCATGCAAAACAAGGGACAAAATATTGGAATACTTCTAACCAATGGACATATGCTGGAGATGTTACGGTATATGCAGGCTGGGCTTCTGATGTTTATAAGATTACCTTGAATAAGGATAAGGCAACAAATAATGGTACGTCTGAAATCTATTTACGGTATGACGATGGATATTATAAAGAAAATAATTGCACAAACAAAATAACCAGTATCACTATCCCTTCAAGGACAGGCTGGAATTTCTTTGGATATTATACTAAGATACAAGATGCAAAACAATCTGATAAAACATCTGGTACAGGAAATTCATGGAAAACCAGGGATGGATATTGGGAAACATTTAAAATGGCGGACAGTCCGATATGGATTGACAAAAATGGCAATATAAAATCGTCTAATGTCGCAATAACAGGGAATACAATATTACATGCGTACATGCGTGACAATATAAAACCAACTGCCACGATTTCCTATAAAACATCCGATGGCAATGCGTATACCACTGGGACATGGACACAATATTCTGTAACTGCAACTGTAACCGCAAGTGACAGTGGAACAGGCATTCAGGGATATAAATGGGTAAAGACAAAGGATGAAGGGAATACATGGACATCAGATACTTCATGGACAAGTACTGCATCTAAGGCATGGAATGTAACAACCCGTTCTTATGGAACAGTAAGCATTGCGGATAATGCTTATGAATCAGGGTATTATGCGGAAGATAATACTACGACTTTAAATGTCGGCACATCTTCAGCCATGATTCTGGTTGATAAAACAAAACCATATTTTAGTACTGACCCGACATATAAAAATACAATACCACAGGAATATGATTATAACACAAAAGGGACAAGCACATGTAAGGCGGTCATTACAATGCCTGGTACCGATGACCATTCTGGGGTAAATAAATATATTGTGACGAATAATGGAAATGTGCCATCCCCTACAAACGCAAAATGGCAGACAAAAAACACCTGGGACATCACTGTATCAGGATGGTATTATTGTTGGGTAATGGATAAGGTTGGCAATATTTCTGATGGGTTCAAACTGTATATTGATTTGACAGCACCGACTATGGATGATGTTTATACAAAGACAACACATAATTATACACTGACATATACAGATGAATATTCAGAAGATTTTACTGTAAAACGGGAACAATTGTCAACGGATAAAATATTCTATTATCCTTGGGTAAATAACGATTTCAGACTGCATTTTACAGCAAAGGACGAAGCGAATGGAACTGGAATTGAAAAAATGGTCATCTGGAAAGGCGAAAAAGGGACAACCCAGGCAGCCACAGCTGCAAAGGGCAACATAGAATATATTGTAAAAGCAGATGAAAATGAAGGTACCCAAATATGGACGGTACAGGTCATTGATAAAAAGGGAAACACTTCTTATATCAAGGTGGCAACACGGATTGACAGTACAGTACCTGCATTTGTTGGAACATCAAGGATAGACCAGCCAGACATAAAAGACATAAAATCGACACAGATAGAAAATTATATCAAAAATGCCGATAACTTTAAGACAACAATAGAGACATCTGTATCAGATTATAAAACGGATGGCGTGACAAATGATACATCAGGCATCAGGTCTGCTTATGTGGATGTCATGGACACATCGAATACAACAATCAATAAATCCTATCAATATACAGATGGGACAGCAAGCAGGAAATTAACAGCAAATACATGGGAAAACCATATTATAGAGGCAAATTATAAAGGGTCCTTTAATTTGTTCGCAGATTTTCCTGATTCAAACCAATTATGTACTTACACAATTCTGGTGGACAATGCAGGGAATATCAGTATTAATGGAATAAAAGTAACTGCATATAAATATACACATGCTGGAAGTACAGACCCATATGGATTTGAAACAACTGGTCCTAAAGACCCGAATGACACAAAGGTAAGGACACCAGATGACCCAAATGATAAAGACGATAATATAAAAACCCCTTATGACAATGATAGCGATGGTGGTCTTAATTACGAAGAAGGAACAAAGGCAACACCAATAACAGGAGGAAAGGATGGAAATGGAATCCCAGATTATCTGGTGGAAGACAAAGCCATAAACCCTGGTGATGTTTTGTTACAGAACTTCAGTATCATGACTTATCTTATGAATGACCAATCCAGCCAATATAATGTCAATGTTGATACAGGGAATGTATATTTCAGGTTAAACGAGAAAGGTCATGTAGTAGTATATACAATAGGCTACGTACAGGATATACAACTTGATTTCTTATCTATGGGACAAGAAGCTGTCAGTGAAATCCAAAAAGGCTTAATCAACCCAATGTATAATATGGGCGTGGAAAGCGGGACATACGAAAGACATCTTTCCTATTCAAAAGGAACAGAAATTGTATCGACTTCACCAACAACAGGTGATACCATACAAAAAAATTCAGATGGTGTGCCGTTTGCTATGAAATACGATTTAAGCAGCCTTTATGGAAGCAATGGTACAGCAATATTAATACCGCCGTATTATGAGATGCAGGATGATACATCAAAACCTCAGAATAGTGATGGCTCCTATCCTAAGAAATGGGAAAAGAGATATTTCAAGGCGATTGCAAACAAAACAAATAAAAAGACAAATGTAACACAAAAGACATTTGATAAAAATTCCTATATATTATGGAGTGATTACACTTTAGATATCCATTACCGTGTCACACATGAGTCATAAAAATTTTTAAAAGACTGTCTGGAATAGAAATATTCTGGACGGTTTTTTCTTGTTTCGCATTTTTTTTAGACATATATATAAAGAATCCTTATATAAAAAATCATAAAAGGAGGCATGTGATGAATAGAAAACTAACAATTACAGAAGCAAATTATATCCGATATGCAAAGCAGAAATTAGGCGAATTATTAGAACATCCAGATGCAATCACGTATATTCGTCAGAACCCTAATTTTGATTATGTCATGCATTTAATTGCCCATAGAGATGCATTTGCAAGAATAGAAGCCCATACAAAATATCATGGAATGTTTTCCAATACACATGATATTGAAAAAGTAGGGTTAGCTCTTATTTTGGGAAAAGATATTGCAAAACAAATTCATAGAAAATGGGCAGACCATCATAATATTGACTGGGATAATCCAGATGAAATGATTCTAGTTGAAAAAATATTAGATTATGAAAGCGCACATTATACAAAATTAAATTCGCAGGAAACGGCATATGAATATGTTCTGTCTGCACATAAGGATAAATTAGATGTTATTAAACCAGTTTTAGAAGAATTAAATATCTGGGAAAGTACGAACAATAGTCGTTTAACCAAGGAAAAATACAACCAGATTATTGATTCTATTCACGATGAACATATTTTGGCAGAAGTAAGAAAAAGTTATATCTATATTAAAAATAATTTATGAGGTGATTTGAAATGGATGGATTAATTATAAAACCATTTTGGGGACAACTTATATTAGATAGAACAAAAACTTGGGAAATTAGAGGCAGCAATACAACTCATCGAGGAAAACATTATTTAATATTTAGTGGTACTAATAAGATATTTGGAGAAATTGACATTCTTTGCAGTTCTATATTAACACAACAGGAATTTGAACAAAATCAAGATAAACATTGTCTGCCAGAAAATTTTACATGGAAAGACCTTATAAAACATTACAAAAATCCACATAAATGGGCAATTGGAAATGTGACATTATATGAATCTCCAATCCCATGTATTCAACCTCATGGCGCAGTTATTTGGATAAAAAATGTAAAAACAATATTATAATGTAGCATATAATGAAAAAGGAGAATATTTTATGACAGATAAAGAGTATATCAAAAACTTAAATGCAGTCATGCATCATTTATCATTAGATATAAATAGTGATACAAGTAAATTATGTTTACAGTTAAGGCAGGCAACATATAGATTGCTGCCTGAAGTTATTGATAAAGAAACTTTAAATTTATTTCAACAAATGTCTGGAGATACACAGATTAATATGGTGAATGATGCTAAAATGTTGGAACAGAAAAAACAAACTGCATCCCGTAATACATTGACAGATGATGAAATCCGTGAATTATTACGAAATGCAAATCTTGAAAACTATACCCCAGAATATATCATGTCCAGATTAAACGATTTTATGAAAGAAAGATGGGGATTATTAAATAAAGAAGAGAGCTTTTCTAAAGAAGAAACTGAGTTATATAATGTATTAAGACTTTTACCAAGAACAAAAGTAGAAGAATTGCTTTATTCTACAACGTCAACTAGACAAATAACAAAAGAATCCATTGATAAGACAAAGTATATCGAATATTTATCTGAAATAATTGGATTTTTAAATCTTGAAGCTTCATTAGATGATGATATTTATGATATTCTAAGGAATAAAAAATTTATTTTTACAGTCAATGATGAAGAAGGTAAAAAATTAGAAGAAAGATATAAGAGAACAATTCATTGGTTCAGAAATTTGAGTGCCGCAGATGCCCATTATGTAATTCATTTATGGAGGATGAAGAACGCAGGTATTTTATGTAGTATAAAAAATATAAATATACCAAATACGGAACCCAAGCAAGAGGAGCAGAAAAATATCCACGGAGAGAAATCAATCCAGGAAATATGGGAACTTGGAAAACAGGAAGGTCAATTATTGACGGAATTAAAATATTTAGAGAAAGAAATCTTTGGCTTACTAAACGGACCATTCTCCCCAAGTAAACTGGAAAAATTAGTTAATGATTTTAATGAAAAACAGGACGATTTACGAAAAATCAAGGATATAAAGAAAAATTATAGCAGTAACTTAAACGAATCTGCTGTATGAATATGCACTGATGAAAAAAGATATAAAATATGCTGAAACAAAAAATAAAAGAGTTTTGTTCTGATAAACAGGATATTTTATATGTCCTGTTAGGACATAATAATGAAAAAGATGAATTAGTCCTTGTAATGCAAGATTCTACAAAAGACAATGTATTAGACTATAATGATTTTTGTTTTCAAATAAAAAACGAATTTGCTGGAATAGACGATTTTCTGGTATTAGATGTAAATACTGTAAGTGGGATATACTATCAATATACGAGTATAGATATTTTATATATGAATAAAAAATGTCGCACTATACCAAAGAAAATTACCGAATTAAGTAACATGCCTTGTAATAAAACATATGCACATACATTTACAAGAGACAAAAATGAAAGACAAAAATATTATAGAGAATTAATGGAAACCAGTATAACAAAATGTGCAGCAAGAACAAAAAAAGATAAAAGCGAATTTAGTAAACGTGATGTCCCAATGATATTATAAAAATAATGAACAAATACAAAAGAGCTATTTCTGAAAATAAGAGATAGCTCTTTTACATTAATTTTCTGTTTGTATATTTACTTTGGGTGTTAAATTGATTACATATCCTATATTGTTTCTATCATCCGTAAAGAAAAATGTTACGTTATCCCATGAACAGGATGCTGTATATTCACCATATGTCCCATAAACAGAGTATTCATCTGGAGAACCAATCAACTCATACAATTCTGACATAGTTAATTGTTCTATATTTTTATCATCAATATTCAACAGTTTTAAGGATGAATCATAAGGTGCTACAAAAATGCTGCTGATGTCATTTGTCTCAGAATCTAAATCTATTGTAATGTCCGCTTTTTCTGAAACAGTATTGATGACAGTATCAGGCTTTTCAGAAATAATCTGTACTGTGGAACCTTCCTGTTCTTCTGTCTCTTCTATAACCTCTTCTAAGGTTAATCCAGATTTTTCTTTAAACTCATCTATGGACATGGCATTCTGGTAGTCTGTCTTAAATTCCATTTTCCCCTTTATCTGGGTCATGTCAAAATCGGCATATTCAAAACACTTACCTGCATCGTTGCCAGGATAAAGTAATGTCTGAACTGTTTTGAATGAATCCTCAATATCTACTGAGCTTGGTGTAACATAAATCAGAAAATTCACATTGCCATCATGATAATTAAATAAATCGTTACCATTATTTGATTTTACGTGTGACCAACATCCATTTTCTTCTATGATGGAGTCTTCTTCAAAAGATGCATCATTTTCACTGATTGATAAATCAACATAAGAACTTGTATCGTTTTCACCAGGGACTATCATGGATAAATCAAGGCTTGTCCCAGTAGCATTTTTAATGATAGCCTTAGAACCATTCACTGTAAAAATTTCAGATTTTGTCCATTCGGTGTCTGAATCTATAAAAATTGGCATTCCATCTGAAAATGTGTATTTTAATGCTAATTCATTATTGATGTTAATACCTTCTGATTCTGCTTCCTGCCATTCACTGTTGGTATTAGATGTAATATTTTTACCACATGCTGATAAAGATAAAAGACATGAAACGAATAATATCATTACTATTTTCTTTTTCATAAAATCCCCTGACCTTTCTTAAAAAATATCTACCAGCTATATATGTCAAAAAAATATATTTTCCCCTATAATTTCATGGTATTTTTTAAAAAAAATTTAACAT
>ERZ1034946.412-NODE-412-length-22937-cov-6.981863_pt1 | contig 22937 bp, 18 predicted proteins | sample MGYA00520591_ERZ1034946 | MGnify/ENA primary metagenome ERZ1034946 (study PRJEB33766, sample SAMN09781753) | gut metagenome | biome: gut microbiome | host: Homo sapiens | place: Madagascar | study: EMG produced TPA metagenomics assembly of the PRJNA485056 data set...
ATACAATAAATTACATATAGACATAAAATTATTAGCATAGGTGATTGACATATATATAGACTGGTGTTATATTTACTACATCAATCGTACTACAACAGACATAGTAACGACAAACGTAGTACGACTGATGAGGTAAAAAATATATCATTTAATGTACAGATAATTTGATTTAATATGGTGTGCAGACACTGAGAAGCACTCAGAACTTAGTTCATATTGAGCATCAGCATATTTGTACATGAGCAAAAGCGAGGTGAAAATCGTATGATAAGCATCAGCAGTGATGTTATCAGAGGCTACAACGATACCATCATCCTCTATCTGCTGCTGGATAAACCATCCTATGGCTATGAGATATCCAAGCAGATCAGGCAGATGACGGATGAGAAGTATATCATCAAGGAGACGACGCTGTACTCTGCATTTAACAGGATGGAAAAGAATGGTTATGTCACATCCTTTTCATCAAATGAAGAGACAGGAAAGCGCAGAACCTACTACCAGATAACAGATGAAGGAAGAGCCTATTACAGGGAGAAATGCGAAGAATGGGTTTTGACAAAGGATGTTATAGAACGATTTATTCATAATTAAGAGGAGATTAAAATGGAAACTATAAAAAATTATCTTGAAACCATGTTTATGAATCTTCCTAATACCCCGGAGGTCAGGAGAGCCAAGGATGAGCTGGGACAGATGATGGAGGATAAGTTTGCAGAGCTTATTGAAGAGGGCAGGACAGAAAACGAAGCTGTTGGAACCGTTATATCAGAGTTTGGCAACTTAAATGAGCTTGCAGATGTACTTGGGATAAACGTATATGTCAATCCACAGGCTGCTTCACAGACAAATGCCAGTCAGGCAGGTGGCATTAATCAAAATGAGGCTGCAAATGGCGCATATGCAAATAATGCACAGGCAAGGCAATACACACCTCACATGCTCACATCGGCAGAGGTAAAAGACTATTTAAAGGATAAGTCAAGAGAAGCCTTTATGATAGCCTTTGGAGTGCTTCTCTGCATCATATGTGTGACAGGACCGATTGTGGCGGATACAATCCACGGCGGTTCGGATGCGGTGGGTGTTCTCTTTATGTTTTTGAGCATTGGTATCGGTGTATGTATGTTTGCATTTTCCGGCATTAAAATGTCAAAGTGGAACTATATAAAGCAGACACCATGTGCAGTGGATTTTGCTACATTTAATGAGGTAAAGCGGGAAAAGGACAGATTTAATAACCTGCATGCTGTGTTTATAACAATCGGTGTACTTTTCTGCTGTATATGTTTTGTCCCAGCAGCAGTACTTGATGACATGAATTTAAGCTTTGTGGGCGTGGATATAGACAGCATAACAGGAGCAATGCTCTTCTGGCTTGTGGGAGCCGGTGTATTCCTTATTGTGTTCAGCTCAATTAAAATGGGCAGCTTCCAGACAATTTTGCAGATAAATGATGCGTCGACCATGGGTGGAAACTTCACACCGGTAAAGAAGCGTCAGTCATATTCAAACAAGACAGTGGAAGCGATTATGTCAGTATACTGGTCAACAGTGACCTGCATATACTTAATCTGGAGCTTTGTCACATTCGACTGGTCAATAACATGGATTGTGTGGCCAATAGCTGCAATAGTCCAGATGATTGTAAACAATATATTTGGGGAGGATTAAGTGATGAGAAAAGCGTATCTTTCGATATTATGGATAGTAACTGTGATATGTATAATAGGTGGTACCATTTATCATGTAGGGGGACTGGTACAATTTGCTGGAAATAATATATTAGATTATGTTACCGGCGGAGGAATTAAAAAGGAGCAGGCTGGTCCTGTTGTGTCAGGCGAGTATGATATTGCTGTAGAAAATGATAGAGTTGCCATTGATGTGGACGGCTCATATCTGGATTTTACCCTGCAAAAGGGTGATAGCTGGGGTGCATCCTACAGCAGTGTGGAGTGGTTAAAGCCAGAGATGGATGTGACTGAGGAGAATGGAGTGACAAAGCTTACATTCACCCAGCCGGATATATCTGTAAAGAACCTTAATAAATATTATAATTTAAAAAGCAGCCTTACAATAACAGTTCCTCAAAATATATCTTTTACAGACTTAAATATTACACTCAATCTTGGCGACCTGGATATGACAGATATTAAGGCAGACCTTGTAGACCTTAATCTTGATTTGGGGGACTTAGATATGGAAAACTGTAATATTGGCACATTTACAAGTAATATGGATATGGGTGATACAACAATCAGGAAAACAGAGTTAAAAAATGCTGATATTAATGCGAGCATGGGTGATATAGAGGTCACAGATTCTGAGTTTAAGGATATGAAGCTTACAGCAGACATGGGAGAAATCACTGTCAAATCAGCAGTCAGCCTGGATGATTACAGGATTGATGCAGATGTCAGCATGGGTGATGTGAAGGTCAATGGAAAGAATTACAGTGATGACTATAGCCAGAAAGGCAATGCTGGAGAGCTTATTGTGGACTCAAGCATGGGGGATGCTGAGATTGCCTGGTAAACCTAAAACAATGGGTTGACAAGATAAGTTCTCGAGTTATATACTAAGGCATGAAAAGTAAAAGACTATGACGAAGACAGTAGTTTCTATAGGAAAGTCAAAGAGAGTCAGGGATGGTGAGAGCCTGACACGAGTAATGTGGAGATGAAAATCACTTCTGAGTTGCAGACCGAAATCATGGCATAGAGTTGTGAGATTAGAGACTGACGTATTTCCTACGTTACAGGGAACGAGGTATGCAAGGAGAAATCCTTAAGTACATTGTAATAGGTGGTATAGACGTATTGGCGTCCCTGATTACATCAGGGGCGCTTTCTTATTTTTGTATGTGATTGAGTTAATGCCGCCTGCGCTTTAGGTTTATGAGAACGCTTCCTGTACAAATATGTTTTCATATTTGTTCCGGGTTACGAATATAAGATTTTCTAAATGTTCTGGGTTAAGTTGTGGGAAAAGACGCAAACGCTCAAGATTCGCCATCCATGGCTCAGCTTTCGCTTCCGCTAACGTCCTGTTGCCGGATTGCTGGATTGTGAGCAGAACATTAAGAAAAACTAATATTCTTCACAGTCACAAATATAAAAATATATTTGTGCAGGAAGCAGCGTAAGTTATGTAGCGCAGGCAGTGAAAACGCAATCATACAAAATGACAAAGCGTATATAGAAATGGTAGTATTATTAAGAATAAGAAAGCGCAAATAAAGGGCAACAATACGAAATGACAATAAGAAGAATACAACCTATCACAATAAGCTAATAACATAAATAATCATAAAAGTAGAAAGAGGAGATTCAATCATGTACAAGAAGGTTGACACCAACATGAACTTCGTTGATCGTGAGAAAGAAATTGAGAAATTCTGGGACGACAACGACATCTTTAGAAAATCTATGGAAAACCGCAAAGAGGGTGAGACTTACACTTTCTATGACGGACCACCAACTGCCAACGGTAAGCCACATATCGGACATGTGGAGACCCGTACTATAAAGGATATGATTCCAAGATTCCAGACTATGAAGGGTAAATATGTACCTAGAAAGGCTGGATGGGACACACATGGTCTTCCTGTTGAAATCGAAGTTGAGAAGCTTCTCGGTCTGGATGGCAAGGACCAGATTGAAGAGTATGGTCTTGAGCCTTTCATCAAAAAGTGTAAAGAGTCTGTATGGAAATACAAGGGTATGTGGGAAGATTTCTCAGGTACTGTTGGATTCTGGGCTGACATGGATAACCCATATGTAACATATGATGACAATTTCATCGAGTCTGAGTGGTGGGCTCTTAAAGAAATCTGGAACAAGGGTCTTTTATATAAGGGCTTTAAGATTGTTCCTTACTGTCCTCGTTGTGGTACACCTCTTTCAGCCCAGGAGGTTGCTCAGGGCTATAAATTAGTAAAAGAAAAATCAGCAGTAGTTCGTTTCAAGGTTGTAGGCGAGGATGCTTACTTCCTGGCATGGACCACAACTCCTTGGACTCTTCCAAGTAACGTTGCTCTCTGTGTAAACCCTGACGACACATATATCAAGGTAAAGGCTGTTGATGGATATACTTATTATCTGGCAGAGGCTCTTGCTGACAAGGTTCTTTCTCAGCTTCTTTCAAAAGAGGATAAGGAAGAGGGCAAGACAGCATATGAAGTACTTGAGACTTACAAGGGAAAAGACCTTGAGTACAAGGAATATGAGCCACTTTATGACTGTGCTAAGAAGCTTGCAGACAAGCAGGGCAAGAAGGGCTTTTTCGTTACATGTGACACCTATGTAACAATGTCAGATGGTACTGGAATCGTACACATTGCTCCTGCCTTTGGTGAGGATGATGCCAACGTAGGACGTAACTACGACCTTCCATTCGTACAGTTTGTAAATGGCAAGGGAGAGCTTACTGAGGAGACACCTTTTGCCGGTATGTGGGTAAAGGATGCTGACCCAGAGGTGCTTAAGGACTTAAGCTCAAGAAAGCAGCTTTTTGATGCTCCTAAATTTGAACATGAGTATCCACACTGCTGGAGATGTGACAAGCCTCTCATCTACTATGCAAGAGAGTCATGGTACATCAAGGAGACAGCAGTAAAGGATGACCTTATCAGAAACAACAACACAGTAAACTGGATTCCTGAGTCAATCGGTTCAGGACGTTTCGGAAACTGGTTAGAGAATATTCAGGACTGGGCTATTTCCCGTAACCGTTACTGGGGCACACCTCTTAATATCTGGGAGTGTGAGTGCGGACACAGAGAGTGTATCGGAAGCCGTGCAGAGCTTGCAGAGAGAGCTGGAGATCCAAAGGCAGCAGAGGTAGAGCTTCACAGACCATATATTGATGAAGTGACAATGCCATGTCCAGAGTGTGGTAAGACAATGCATCGTGTACCAGAGGTACTTGACTGCTGGTTTGATTCAGGAGCAATGCCATTTGCCCAGCATCATTATCCATTTGAGAATAAGGAAGTATTTGAGCAGCAGTTCCCTGCCAAGTTTATTTCTGAGGCTGTTGACCAGACCCGTGGATGGTTCCATTCACTCATGGCAGAGTCAACCCTTCTCTTCAACAAGGCACCTTATGAGAACGTAATTGTTCTTGGACATGTGCAGGATGAGAACGGACAGAAGATGTCTAAGTCAAAGGGAAATGCAGTAGACCCATTTGATGCTCTTAAGACATATGGAGCAGATGCAATCAGATGGTATTTCTACACAGCAAGTGCACCATGGATTCCAAAGAGATTCTCTGGAAAGCTTGTTCAGGAAGGTCAGCGTAAGTTCATGGGAACTCTGTGGAACACATACGCATTCTTCGTATTATATGCAAATATTGATGAGTTTGATGCTACAAAGTATACTCTTGATTATGATAAGCTTGGTGTTATGGACAGATGGCTTTTATCAAAGCTCAACTCAGCAGTTGGCGGAGTTGATGACTGTCTGTCAAACTACAGAATCCCAGAGGCAGCAAGATACCTTGAGGAATTTGTAGATGATATGAGTAACTGGTATGTACGCCGCAGCCGTGAGCGTTTCTGGGCAAAGGGCATGGAGCAGGATAAGATTAATGCTTACATGACACTTTACACAGCACTTGTTACTATTTCAAAGGCAGCAGCACCGATGATTCCGTTTATGACAGAGGAAATCTACCGCAACCTTGTATGCTCAATCGACAAGAACGCACCAGAGTCAATCCATCTGACAGACTATCCAGAGGCTGACCCTAAGATGATTGACAAGAAGCTTGAGGATTCAATGGATGAGGTACTCAAGATTGTAGTAATGGGACGTGCATGTAGAAATACTTCAAATATCAAGAATCGTCAGCCAATCGGCAAGATGTATGTAAAGGCACCTACAGCTCTTGACAAGTATTTTGTTGACATTATTGCTGAGGAGCTTAATGTAAAAGAGGTTCATTTTACAGATGATGTATCAGCTTATACATCATACCAGTTCAAGCCACAGCTTCGTACTGTAGGACCAAAGTATGGTAAGTACTTAAAGCAGATTCAGGCTGCACTTGCAGAGCTTGATGGAAACAAGGCTATGGCAGAGCTTAAAGAGACTGGTTCTCTCAAGCTTGACAGTGTAAATGACGAAGTTGTATTATTAGAAGAGGATTTACTTATCACAATGACTCAGATGGATGGCTACGTTACAGAGAATGACAATGCGGTAACAGTAGTGCTTGATACAAACCTTACACCAGAGCTTATTGAGGAAGGTTTCGAGAGAGAAATCATAAGCAAAATCCAGACTATGCGTAAAGAGGCAGGATTTGAGGTAATGGACCACATCGCAGTCACATTTGAGGCTGATGATAAGGTGGCTTCAATTTTCGCTAAATACAGTGAGTCTATTAAGTCAGAGGTAATGGCAGATTCAATTGCTGCAGGACCATTGGCAGGATATGAGAAGGACTGGAACATTAATGGTGAAGAAGTTAAGCTTGCAGTTGAAAAATTATAGTATTTGATAAGGAGAGGGAGCATGCCAAGAGGGGCATGTCTCCCTTTTTTGCCTAACAAAGGGACTTTTAAATTGTAACAGGAGGTAGAAATGAAGAACAAGGCATTTAATAAGAAAAACTTCATTAAGACAGTAACTGAAAATGTTGAGAGGCTTTATAGAAAGTCTCTGGATGAAGCATCACAGCAGGAGATATATCAGGCTGTTTCACAGGCTGTAAAGGATGTTATCATGAGTAACTGGCTCGACACTCAGAAGGCAATGGACGAGCAGGAGCCAAAGATTGTTTACTATATGTCAATGGAATTTTTGATGGGACGTGCACTGGGTAATAACCTGATTAACCTGTGCGCTTACAAGGAGGTCAAGGAAGCCCTTGAGGAAATTGGACTGGACTTAAATGTCATTGAGGATCAGGAACCAGATCCGGCTCTTGGAAATGGTGGACTGGGAAGACTTGCAGCCTGCTTTATGGAGTCACTTACCACACTTGGATATGCAGCATATGGCTGTGGCATCAGATACAGATATGGTATGTTCAAGCAGCAGATTGTCGATGGCTTCCAGATAGAGGTGCCTGATAACTGGTTAAAGGATGGCTACCCATTTGAGCTCAGACGTCCTGAATACTGCTATGAGATTAAGTTTGGCGGTAATGTCGAGGAGTCTATGGACGAGAAAGGCTGCCTCAGGTTCAAGCATGTAAACTATCAGTCAGTCATGGCTATACCATATGATATGCCAATCGTTGGATATGATAATGGCGTGGTAAACACACTTATGATTTGGGATGCCCAGCCAAAGAATGGTTTTTCTCTTGAGTCCTTTGACCAGGGAGATTATGACAAGGCGGTAGAGCAGGAAAATCTTGCAAGAAATCTGGTAGAGGTATTATATCCAAACGATAACCATGTAAAGGGCAAGGAGCTCAGGCTGAAGCAGCAGTATTTCTTTGTATCAGCCAGCTTACAGCGTGCTATTGACAGATTTAAGAAGCATAACAGCTCACTTAAGGATTTGCCGGATAAGGTTACATTCCAGATGAATGATACTCACCCAACTGTGGCAGTTGCAGAGCTCATGCGTATCCTGATGGATGATGAGGGCTTATCCTGGGATGAGGCATGGGACATTACTACCCGCTGTGTTGCATACACAAACCACACAATCATGGCAGAGGCACTTGAAAAGTGGCCGATAGACATTTTCCAGAGACTGCTTCCTCGTGTATACCAGATTGTAGATGAAATCAATAGAAGATTTGTAATGCAGATTCAGGAGAGATACCCAGGCGATGGCAACAAAATCAGAAACATGGCAATCCTGTATGATGGTCAGGTAAAGATGGCAAACATGGCAATCGTTGCCGGCTACTCGGTAAATGGTGTTGCAAGACTTCATACAGAGATACTTAAAAATCAGGAGCTTAAGGACTTTTATGAGCTTTTCCCTGAAAAATTCAATAATAAGACAAACGGAATTACCCAGCGTAGATTTCTGGCTCATGGCAATCCTCTGCTGGCAGACTGGTGTACAAAGCATGTGGGCAGGGAATGGATAACAAATCTGCCTAAGCTTGAAAAACTGGCAGATTTGGCTGATGACAAGACTGCCCAGAAAGAGTTTATGGAGATTAAGCACCAGAATAAGGTACGTCTGGCAAAATACATCAAGGAGCACAACGGAATTGATGTGAACCCGGATTCAATCTTTGATGTGCAGGTAAAGCGTCTCCACGAGTACAAGAGACAGCTCATGAACATCATGCACGTTATGTACCTCTACAACCAGCTCAAGGATAATCCGGATATGGATTTCTATCCAAGAACATTTATTTTTGGAGCAAAGGCGGCAGCAGGCTACAGAAATGCAAAAAGAACAATAAAGCTCATAAACAGTGTGGCTGATGTGATCAACAATGACGCATCAATCGGCGGCAGGATTAAGGTTGTTTTTATTGAGGACTACAAGGTATCGAATGCTGAATTGATATTTGCAGCAGCAGATGTCAGCGAGCAGATTTCAACAGCAAGCAAAGAAGCATCTGGTACTGGAAACATGAAGTTCATGTTAAATGGTGCAATCACAATCGGCACAATGGATGGAGCCAATGTAGAGATGTACGAGGAGGTTGGTGCTGAAAACATGTTTATTTTCGGCATGAGCTCTGACGAGGTCATTGAGCATGAGCACAGACATGATTATAACCCAATGGACATTTACAATAATGATGCTGATATAAAGAGAGTTGTAAACCAGATGGTAGATGGCACCTACGCACCAAATGACCATGAATTATTCAGGGATTTGTACAATTCACTGCTTAACTCACAAGGGGGACAGGTGGCAGACAGGTACTTTATCCTTGCAGATTTCCGCTCATATGTGGAGGCACAGCGCAAAATTACTGAATTTTATAAGGATAAAGAGGCATGGGCAAAGAGCGCAATCTTAAACGTGGCCCATGTGGGTAAGTTCTCATCTGACAGAACTATTCAGGAGTATGTGGATGACATCTGGCATCTGGATAAAATAAATATGAGTGCTATGACAAAATGAAACTTAGGAGTTAGAAGAAAGTGGAAAATACGGTTTCTAAAAATGGTATCTCAGGATACACTTTAAAAATGATAGCTGTTATCACCATGTTGATTGACCATGTGGGAGCAACAATAGTGGAGAGATACCTGCTGACCAATGGAATGCTCTATGGAGCACCACTTGTTATATATTATGTTATGCGTGGCATAGGCAGGTTGGCTTTTCCTATATACTGCTATTTTATTGTGCAGGGCTTTACTTACACCAGGAGCAGGGCGAAATATGCCCTGAGGCTGTTTGTGTTTGCCCTTGCGTCTGAGCTGCCATTTGATATGGCACTTTGGAACAGCACCTGGGACATGAATCACAACAATGTGTTCTGGACTCTGTTGTTGGGACTGCTCACTATATGGGCACTGGATGTCTTTGGAAACAAGCTTGTCTTTTTGGACAAGTCAAAATCATCCTTCAGATGGTTTGCAGTGACCCTGTTCAGGTGTATTGTCATGACCTCCATAGTGCTTGCCAGCATGTTCATCGCCCAGTACATAATCAATTCGGATTATGGAGCAAGCGGTGTGGCAACGATTGTGGCTATGTATTTATTGAAAAATTACAAGCTGACAGGCTACGGTGTGGCGGTTGTCATATTGGGACTTCTGACAACACCCCTGGAGTGGCTTGCCCTGCTTGTGCTTATTCCGCTTAAGTTTTACAATGGCACAAGAGGAAAACAGCCGAAGTATTTCTTTTACCTGTTCTATCCGGTACATTTGCTGGTATTGTGGCTCATATGCCATATGATGGGGCTTGGTATATAGAGAACCTGTAAAAAATATAAAATATGCACACTTTGGTATGTAGAGAACCTGCCAGAAGCAGGTTCTTTTTCATACCAAAGTATGCTTGGATATCAAAAAACAAGATATATTTATTGAATTACGATAAATATATCTTGTTTTTTGATGCGAAAAGGTGTATACTCTGCCTAAAGAAAATGATTGTGAGGTAGAGTTATGAAGCAGACAAAGATATCTTATTGGTTAAAGGCAATTACGATTATTCTTGGCATGATAGGTGGCGTTTTTTTCGGATGGGTGACTTATCTGGCAATGCAGATGAAGGCGGAAGATGATTCAATCTGGCTGGCGATTGGGTGCAGCTGGTATATTGCCCTGCTCTGTTATCTGGTGCTGATTGAATTCTGGAAAGTCTGTACACAGATTGGAGCGGATAATTCTTTCTCGGTGGAAAATGCCAAGTGCTTTCACCGGATGGCAATTTATGGAGGATGTGCAGGAGCAGGATATGCAGGGCGGCTCATCTGGTGGCTTGTGGCAATTCGGGGAGCGCATGCAGAGATTGCATTTCTCAGCATAGGAGAAATTCTGCTGTCACTGGTATTTATTGTACTGTGTGAGGCTTTATCAAAGCTCATAAGCTATGCCTATGAAGTGAAGCATGAGAATGAACTGACAATATAGAGGTGACAAATATGGCGATTATTGTAAATATAGATGTCATGCTCGCCAAGCGAAAGATGAGCGTGACGGAATTATCGGAAAAGCTTGGAATTACCATGGCAAACGTATCCATCTTGAAAAATGGAAAAGCCAAGGCGGTCAAGATAGAGACTATTAATAAATTATGCAAGGTTCTGGATTGCCAGCCGGGGGATTTGTTTGCTTACGAAGAAGATGAAGAGGAGAAGGAGGAGTAAATCTTATGGATAATCAGAATGTTTCAAACAATATGACACAGCAGCCTGTTCAGTACTACGGAGAAAGTGATGAGCAGAAAGCAAAACGGGCAGGAGTATTTGCTTTTATGTGGCTGCCGACGATTCTGTATGCGGTATTTTATACTTTTTGTCTGTATAACAATTTTCACAGCATTACCCTGCCGATATTCGCAGCAGGTACAGTTGTCTACTGCGCATATGCTTTAAAATGCTTCCGCGGCTGTACATTTAAGGAGCTTAAATTGCAGAGGATGAGCTGTTTTTGTGCAATTGGTATGTTTTTGCTGGCTGTATCCACATCCATGACCGGGAATGGCTTTGTAATACTGATGAATAATACTGGTATTTTCTGCCTGTTGGTAAGTATGCTGCTTTTTGAATTCTGTACCACAAGAGGATGGACTTTGTCAAAGGGTGTGGCATCTGTGGGGAAAGCAGTCATTGGGGCAGTTTCAAGTATTGAGGATCCATTTCGGGACTTTGCCTGTTTTCGTACAAGAAAGAAAAACCAAAGGACAAGGCAGGTTGAGTATGTGCTGATTGGTATTGCCATTGCTTTTCCGATTCTTATTGTGGTGATGATACTTCTGGTACAGGCGGATGCGGTATTTGGGGATTTAATGCTTAAAATCTTTCATCTGGACATTGCACCAGAGAAGGTAATTGGAATTGTCTTAACCTTTGTATATGCTGTGTTTGCTTCATATTGTGGAATCAGATATCTTGGAAAGCAAAGCATAGAGGCTGCCAGCAAAGACATGCGCAGATGGGAGCCTGTGATTGCAAATACAATTCTTGCACTGGTTTCCATTGTATATCTGCTGTTTTGTTTTATCCAGATTTTTTCACTTTTCTTAGGGCAGATGCAGCTTCCGGAGGGATACACATATGCCCAGTATGCCAGGGAGGGCTTTTTCCAGCTCCTGTTTGTCTGCCTCATTAATGTTGGGCTTGTGCTTTTTATGATGGGATGCTTTAAGGAAAATAAGATTAAGAAAATACTGCTGACCGTCATAAGTGCCTGCACATATATTATGATTGCATCATCCGCATACCGTATGTGCCTCTATATCAGAGAGTATCATCTGACCTTCCTGCGGGTCTTTGTCCTGTGGATGCTTGCCCTGATAGCAGTCTGGCTCGGCGGAATTATAGTGCAGATTTACAGGGAGGGCTTCCCATTATTCCGATATACAATCGTGATTGTAACTATATTTGTGTTTGCTTTTGGCATAGAAAAGCCGGATTACTGGATTGCAAAATATGATGTGGCACATCTTACAAATCCGCAGGACACTTATTATCTGTCAGGGCTTTCCACTGATGCTGCACCGGCTATAGCTGGACATAAGGGAGCCTGGGCTAACTATTATTGGGGAAATATTTCAAGCGAGTTTGATGAGGACATACGGGAATTTAATTTTTCCCATGCTAAGGCAAGGGAACTGTATGTCAGGCGGAGATAAAATTGTTGAAATGCAACAAGCCAGAGCGTACATTCTCTGGCTTGTACCTTATTTATCTAAAAACTCAGTTAATTTATCTTTGAGATTGTCATAATCAGCAAGCCCCAGATCATAAAGCTGCTCCTCAATCTCTTTATTCTTGGCATAAGTGCTCATCTTAGGAGGATTGCTAGGTGCGAATATAAAAGCAGAGCCTTCTTTTTCACACTCGTGCATAAGTGCAGAACAGCGTCTGTACATCAAATGCCTGTTGTCCAGAGCCTTCACCATATTTGGATATTTGGCCTTTAATTTATTCTTGTATACAAGGCGGGCGCCTTCAGGATTTTTGACAAAATCATAAGGTTTGCTGGTGATTACAACCACCTTGTCGCAGCCCTTTTCAAAAGCTCTTTTCACTGGAATAGCATCAGACACACCACCATCAAAATAGAAGCGGTTATTTATGCGGACAGGCTTACACATGACAGGAAGGGCACTGGAAGCCATGATTATGGAATAATCGTCCTGCGCCAGCTGATCCTTGCCAAAATAGACAGGCCTGCCGGTCCAGGCATCTGTAGCAACCACTTCAAACTCAGCCGGATTTGCTATTATCGCATCATAATCTAAAGGGTCTCTGCCGTCAGCGTTTGACAGGGTGCCATAGATGTATTGGAGGCCAAAAAACTGACCATTTTCTATATAATTCTTCATGCCAAGATATTCAGGGTCATCCAGATATTCAGTATAAAATCGCTTATTTCGGCCACGCTGCCGGGCCAGAAAGCTAGCTGCGTTTGCAGAGCCAGCCGAAACACCGATTATATAGTCAAATTCAATATCATCATCAAGGAAGCGGTCAAGAATACCGGCGCCATAGGCACATTTCATGCCGCCACCCTCTACTACCAGACCAATTTTTGCCATTGCTTTACCTCCATAATATATTATGTAATGTAAATTTGTATTTTTGTCTTAGATATGTTAACCCTTGTGAAGCGTATTTGCAAGGGACATAATATTGGAAAATTGACATCTAATTGCATTACAGTATAATAATTACTACAAGATAGTAGATGTGAGGAGAAGATTACCATTGATAATGTCGATAGATGATGTGATTGCAAAAGTGACAGATATCTGTAAGCAATGTGGAGTAACAAAATTAGTTTTGATTGGCTCTTTCGCTACTGGTACGGCAACACCTACGAGTGATATAGATTTTGTTGTATATGATTGTGAAAATTTGAACGAATTGGAACTGAAACTTGAAAAAATTGAAACATTGAGAAAGATAGACATTTTTGATTATAATTCTATACATAATGAATATTTGCTGGAGGATATAAAGAAGTATGGAAAACAAATTTATTAATCGTTATTATTCCTTTTGTAAAAGTCTAAATAATCTGAAAAAAAGTACAGTGGCGAATCCAAATGCAGATTTTGTTTTAGAGGGAACGGTTCAAAATTATAATCTTACATTTGATTTGTCGTGGAAGGTTATGAAAGACATTTTGGTAAAACAATTGGGAGTTTTAGATTTTGCTCTTGGGTCACCGAGAGAAAATTTGCAAGCCGCATTTGCTAATGGATTGATATATGATGATATTTGGCTGCAAATGTTAAAAACAAGAAATCAGCTTGCACATGATTACGATGGAAGTTTGGCAGAAGCGTCTTTTAATCAAATTATAGGTGATTACTATGATGCATTTTGCAAATTCAAAGCTGTAGCAGAAAAATATTATACAGGGGATTCACAGAAGCTGGATAGTTTTTCTTGAGGTTTTAATTTGGCTGCCTAGGCGTACATTACTAGAATTTTATAAAGAAAATGATTAATTAACGATAGCACGTTTGAAATGGGCTATCCTTTTTGTGTTACAATGCATCCAGAAAAGCTGCCGGTGGCAGGTTCGGTTGGTGTGCCTTGGGGCGGATGTTGCTAATGGATGAAATTATTTCTATGCTCAAGATTTGTGAATCCCTATATTTTGTGTTAAAATACATATTAACTATTTGTGAATGCAAAATAATTTTTTGTACAATGTTAGATTAAACTAACTTGTGTGTAAAATTATTTCAACAACTAGAACGCAAAAGGTGTTAAACAGTTTAAATTGGGGATGTTGCGTCAATATATCAATACTTTAATCAGGACATTTAGAAAATCTTATGTCCGGAACTCGTCACTGTGCATTTAATATATCATCGTAACATCCCCTTTACACTCCCCAATCACCTTTTGCCCTCACTGCACAAAATTTTAAAATTATAAGCAAAAAGGAGACCCCAAAATGTCATTCTGCCACCTGCACACCCACACCGAATACAGCCTGCTTGACGGTTCCAACAAAATAAAGAATTACGTTGCCAGAGTCAAAGAGCTTGGCATGAACAGCGCAGCAATCACAGACCATGGAAACATGTACGGAGTAGTGGAGTTCTACAAGGAGGCAAAGGCGAACAACATAAATCCAATCATAGGCTGCGAGGTTTATGTGGCACCCAATTCCAGATTTGACAGAGAGCTAAGCCATGGCGATGACAGATATTACCACCTGATTTTGCTGGCAGAAAACAACAAGGGTTATGCCAATCTCATGAAGATTGTGTCAATCGGATTTACAGAGGGATATTATTACAGACCACGTGTGGACTTTGAAACATTGGAAAAATACCATGAGGGGCTTATCTGCCTGTCAGCCTGTCTGGCAGGAGAAATCCCAAGATATATAGTCAGAGGCTTCTATGAGGAAGCCAAGGGCATTGCAAAAAAATATCAGGACTGCTTTGGAAAGGATAACTTTTTCCTTGAGCTGCAGGATCATGGTATTTCAGACCAGAAGCTTGTAAACCAGCAGCTTCTCAGAATGAGCGATGAGCTGGGAATTCCTCTGGTTTGTACCAATGACGTGCACTACACCTATGACACTGATGTGGAGGCACATGATGTGCTTCTCTGCATCCAGACTGGCAAGAAGGTGACGGATGAGGACAGAATGCGCTATGAGGGCGGGCAGTTCTACGTAAAGAGCGAGGAAGAGATGCGTGCCCTTTTCCCATATGCCCTGCAGGCGGTTGAGAACACCCAGAAGATTGCGGACAGGTGTCAGGTCACACTGGAGTTTGGAAATTACAAGATTCCCAAATATGATGTGCCGGAGGGCTTCGACAGTGCCTGGGACTTTTTAAATGACCTTTGCGAGAAGGGCTTTGACGAAAAATACAGAAATGTAGCAGAGTATTCCACTGACCCGGCTATAGCGGGCAAGCCCATGTCTGATGAGGAGCTTTCAAAGCGCAGGGAGAAGCTTGATGGGATATATGAGGCTATGCAGTATGAGCTTGGAATAATCCAGAAGATGGGCTTTGTGGAGTACATCCTTATTGTCTGGGATTATATCAACTGGTGCAGGACTCATGACTGCTGGGTAGGACCGGGACGAGGCTCTGCGGCTGGAAGCCGTGTGTGCTACTGTACAGGAATTACCAATATCGACCCGGTTAAGTACAACCTCCTCTTTGAGCGTTTTCTTAATCCGGAGCGAGTGTCAATGCCTGATATTGACGTGGATTTTGAGTATGCGGAGAGGTATCGTGCCATTGAGTATGTACAGAGAAAATACGGCGCAGATTCTGTCACACAGATTGTAACCTTTGGAACCATGGCGGCAAGAGGTGTAATCAAGGCTGTTGGAAAAGCTCTGGATTTCCCATATGCTGAGACTGACCGGCTGGCAAAGATGGTGCCAATGGAGCTTAATATCACTATAGATAAGGCACTTCAGATGAATCCGGAGTTCAGGGGCGTTTATGAATCAGACCCTAATGTCAAAGAAATGATAGACATGGCTAAAAAGCTTGAGGGTCTGCCGAACCATACATCTGTACATGCAGCCGGAGTGGTTATATATCCGGGAGTGGCAAGTGATTATGTGCCTCTTGGACGTGCAAATGATGGCAGCCCGACAGCGGAGTATAACATGGTTCAGCTTGAAGAGCTGGGACTTTTAAAGATGGACTTCCTTGGACTCAGGACCCTTACAGTGTTAAAGGATGCAGTAAAAAACATCAAGGCATCAAAGGGCATTGATGTGGACATAGACCATATAGATTTTAACGACAAGGGAACCCTGGATTTCATTGGAACAGGAAAGACAGAGGGGGTGTTCCAGCTTGAGTCGGCAGGCATGCAGAACTTCATGAAGGAGCTTAAGCCACAGAGCTTTGAGGACATCGTGGCTGGTATTTCCCTATACAGACCGGGGCCAATGGATTTTATCCCTGATTATATAAAGGGAAAAAATAACAGGGAAGCCATAAGCTATGTGACACCGGAGCTTGAGAGCATTCTGGAGCCTACCTATGGCTGTATAGTATATCAGGAGCAGGTTATGCAGATTGTGCAGAAGCTTGCAGGCTATACTATGGGACAGGCTGATAACATCAGACGAGCCATGAGCAAGAAAAAGCAGTATGTAATTGATGCAGAGCGCAAAAGCTTTGTGTATGGTGATGAGGAGCGTGGCATAAAGGGCTGTGTGGCAAATGGCATTTCTGAGGCCGCAGCAAACAGCATCTATGATTCAATGGTTGATTTTGCCAAGTATGCTTTTAATAAATCCCATGCAGCTGCATATGCTGTAATAAGTGTTCAGACTGCCTGGTTAAAAAATTACTATCCAATAGAGTTTATGGCAGCCCTGATGACATCTGTTATTGACAATTCGACAAAGGCAGCAGAGTATCTCTACAGCTGCAAGGAGATGGGCATTAAGGTTCTGCCGCCGGATGTCAATGTGGGACAGGGAGAGTTTACTGCTGAAAAGGGCAGCGTGCGCTATGGACTTTATGCAATCAAATCTCTGGGACGCCCTGTAATTGACAAGATTATCACAGAGCGCGAGGAAAATGGCGTATATAAGACTTTGTCTGATTTCATCGAGAGGACAGCAGAGCGTGATGTCAACAAGCGGGCTATAGAGAATCTGATAAAGGCGGGAGCCCTTGACAGCTTAGAGGGCACCAGAAAACAGATGACTATGGTCTATACCTCGATAGTTGACAATGTGCTGAGAGAAAAAAAGACAGGAATGTCAGGACAGATGAGCCTGTTTGATTTGGTGTCGGAGGATGAAAAGAGCAGCTATGAGATTAAATTCCCGGATGTAGGGGAGTTTGACAAGGAGGTTGCCCTTGCCTTTGAGAAGGAAGTTCTTGGCATATATTTAAGCGGACATCCACTTGAAGAGTACATTGATAAGATGAAAAACAATGTGACAGCCAGTGCCATCGATTTTGTGATGGATGAAGAGACTGGAACAGTGAAGGTAAAGGACAATGCCCATGTGGTCATCGGAGGCATGATTTCGTCAAAAACCATTAAGTTTACAAAGAATAACAAGACTATGGCATTTTTCACAATCGAGGACCTGACTGGAACTGTGGAAGTTATTGTTTTCCCGAGGGATTACGAGAAATACCAGAGGTATATACAGGACGATGCCAAAGTCTTTGTAGTCGGACATGCCACAGTGGATGAGGAGCAGAATGGCAAGGTAATCTGTGAGCGGATAGTCTCATTTGATGATACAGAGAGGGAGCTGTGGCTGCAGTTTGCAGACAAGGCTGACTATGAGGCAAAGGCTCAGATGGTGCATGACATGATTCGCATTTCAGATGGAAATGATATGGTTTTTCTTTATCTGGCTGAGGAAAAAGCAGTGAAGCAGTTAGGGCGAAATGAGACTGTCTGCGCAGATGCTGGCTTAATTAATGAATTTAAATCAAAATTAGGCGAAAAAAATGTAAAAGTTAGGGAAAAGACCATTGAAAAAATGCGCTGAAACATATACAATAAGACAGAGTCAAGAAAATGATAAATTTTTAACATTACACATATATGGAGGAAAGACAAATGGCAAAAGAGATTAACACAATTGCTGTTCTTACAAGTGGTGGAGATGCTCCTGGAATGAATGCTGCTATTCGTGCAGTTGTTCGTCAGGCACTTTCAAAGGGAAAAACTGTCAAGGGAATCAAGAGAGGATATGCAGGACTTCTCAATGAAGAGATAATAGACATGGATGCAAAGAGCGTGTCTGATACTATTTCCCGCGGTGGTACAATTTTACAGACAGCCCGTTGTATGGAGTTTGTTACACCAGAGGGACAGAAGAAGGGCGCTGAGATTTGTAAAAAGCACGGAATTGACGCTATCGTAGTTATCGGTGGAGATGGTTCTTTCCAGGGAGCCCAGAAGCTTGCAGCACTTGGAATTAATACAATTGGTCTTCCGGGAACAATCGACCTTGACATTGCCTGTACAGATTATACAATCGGATTTGATACAGCATGTAACACAGCTATGGAAGCTATTGACAAGGTAAGAGATACATCAACATCTCATGAGAGATGCTCAATCATCGAGGTTATGGGACGTGGAGCCGGACATATCGCTTTATGGTGTGGTCTTGCAAATGGAGCTGAGGAGGTTCTTCTTCCAGAGAAATATGATTATGATGAGGAGCGTCTTATCGAGCAGATTGCACATGCACGTGAGATGGGCAAGCAGCATTACATAATCATCAACGCTGAGGGTGTTGGACATTCACAGAGCATGGCTAAGAGAATTGAGGAGGCAACAGGTATTGAGACCCGTGCTACAATCTTAGGACATATGCAGCGTGGTGGAAGCCCTACATGTAAAGACCGTGTATATGCTACAATCATGGGAGCTATGGCTGTAGACCTTCTCTGCGAAGGAAAATCAAACAGAGTAGTTGCTCACAAGAATGGTGACTTCGTTGATTTTGATATAGATGAGGCACTTGCAATGCACAAGGGTGTTGACGAGTACATGTATGAGATTTCTAAGAGTCTTGTATAGTTGTTTGCATTTTAATAATAGAATTTTTGACGCTCCGGGATTGATTTCGGGGCGTCTTTTAAAAATGAGGTAAGCCATGATTACAAGCACAAGCAGCAAGCAGATAAAAAATCTGTCAGCATTAATTAAAAAATCCAGAGAGCGCCGCAATCAGGGAGTTTTCGTGGTAGAGGGACCACGTATGTTTTACGAAGCTCCAAAGAACCGCATCAGAAACGTATATGTGTCAGAATCTTATTATGAAAATAGTCAGAATAAGCAGGAAATGGATGCATATATGGAGGGCAGGATGGATAAAATGGAGATTGTGGGAGATTCTGTTTTTAAGCAGATTTCCGATACCCAGACCCCACAGGGAATCATGGCTGTGATAGAGATGCCTCATTATGAGCTGGCAGACCTCATGGATGGAGACAGGACACACCTGCTTATTTTGGAGAGTATTCAGGATCCTGGCAATCTGGGTACCATGCTGAGAACCGGTGAGGGAGCCGGCATAACAGGTGTAATAATGAACAGCCAGACGGTTGACTTGTACAATCCAAAGACTGTGCGCTCTACCATGGGAAGCCTGTATCGGATGCCATACTACATATCAGATGACCTGGAAGGCACAATTAATTTATTAAAAGAAAAAGGCGTAAAACTATATGCAGCCCATTTGAAGGGAACGCTGTCATATGATGAGCCTGAGTATACAAGAGCCTGTGGCTTTATGATTGGAAACGAGGGAAATGGTCTCTCAGACCAAATCGCAGATATGGCGGACACCTACATCAAAATTCCTATGGAGGGTAGGGTTGAATCCTTAAATGCAGCGATTTCAGCCACACTTTTGATGTATGAGTGTAACAGACAAAGAAGGAGAAAAAATGAGAATCTGGTTTAAAATATACAAAGACACACGATTGCTTGAGGAAGAGACAATTGAAGACTACTCTGATGAAACCAGAACTCATAAGATATTTAACGCATTAGAGAAGGCATGCTATGATTTTGATTTGCCAAAGCCTATATGGCTTGAAACCAATGTAAAGGAATTTAAAAAACGTGGCGTGACAAAATTTACTAAGGATAATTTCGTAGAAGAGATTGAATTTGATTATTTGGAAATACATATCATCGAAGAATAGGGATATGTATGGGAGGTATTATAATGGACATCAGACCAGAAAAACTGGATGAGAGTATAGATAGTTGGGAGACCTTGATGTTTTTATACAATTCTGCATTGAAGGAAGTGCAGACCAAGGTGGAAATCCTGAACGATGAGTTTAAGCATATACATAGCTATAACCCCATCGAATATATAAAGACAAGAATCAAAACCCCTGAAAGCATCGTAAAGAAGCTTAAAAAGCAGGGCTATGACAGTACAATTGAAAACATGATAACATATGTGAAGGACATAGCGGGAGTCAGAATCGTGTGCTCTTTCACATCAGATATATACAAGATGGCAGAGATGATTGGAAAGCAGAATGATTTGACGGTTATCTCAGTCAAGGACTATATCAGAAATCCAAAGGCCAGCGGTTATAAAAGCTATCATATGATAGTTACGGTGCCAATCTTTTTGTCTGACAGAGTGGTGGACACTAAGGTGGAAATCCAGATTAGGACAATAGCCATGGACTTCTGGGCAAGTCTGGAACACAAGATATACTACAAATTCGAGGGAAATGCACCGGAATATATAAGCCATGACTTGAGGGAATGCGCAGAGATTGTCACAGAGCTTGACGCAAAGATGTTATCCCTCAATGAAGCAATACTCAAGGCAAAGGCAGAGCAGAGGGAAGCCCTGAAAGAGGAATAGAATGAATATAATCAATGTAGAAAATATTACAAAGGTATATACAGAGAGGGAGCTTTTTTCAAAGGCTTCCTTTTATGTACAGGAAAATGAAAAAGTAGGAATCATAGGCATAAATGGTACAGGAAAGTCCACCCTGCTCAAGATTGTGGCCGGGCTTGAGGAGCCTGATGAGGGCACCGTGACCAGGGCGAATCACATAGTAATCAACTATCTGCCACAGAATCCGGACTATGATCCTGACAAATCAGTTATAGACCAGGTGATGAGCCAGATTGTCATGACAGAGCTGGACGAGCACTTGAGATGGTCCATGGAGAGTGATGCCAAGTCCCTGCTTATGAAGCTTGGAATAGCAGACATTAATCAGAAAACCGGTGAGCTGTCGGGTGGGCAGAGAAAGAGAATCGCCCTTGTAGCAGCAGTTTTAAAGCCTTGTGATGTGCTTATACTGGACGAGCCCACAAACCATCTGGACTATGAGATGGTGGAATGGCTTGAGAGCTTCTTAAGAGGTTTCCGTGGCGCTATAATCATGATAACCCACGACAGATATTTCCTGGACAGCGTGTGCAACAGAATTGTGGAAATCGACAAGGGACATACCTACAGCTATGAGACAAACTACACAGGTTTTCTGGAGTTGAAGGCAGCCAGAGAGGACAGCGCCAGGGCCACAGAGAGAAAACGCCAGTCAGTGCTCAGAAAAGAAATAGAGTGGATGCAGAGAGGCGCCAGAGCCCGTTCCACAAAGCAGAAGGCACACATACAGCGATATGAGGCACTCCGTGACCAGAAGGGATCACAGATTGATGATAAGCTTGAGCTGTCATCCATTTCTTCCAGAATGGGCAGGACAACCATAGAGCTTAATAATATATGCAAATCCTTTGGGGACAAAAAGATAGTAGATGATTTTACTTACATATTCCTGAAAAAGGACAGAATCGGCTTTGTGGGCAGAAATGGCTGTGGAAAAACCACTCTCATGAAAATGATAGCAGGAGAACTGACCCCTGACAGCGGAAGCATAGAGATAGGGCAGACCGTAAAGATAGGCTATTATGGTCAGGAGGTAAGCTTAGACAGCAGCCAGAAGGTCATAGACTATATCAAGGACGCGGCAGAATATGTAAAGACAGAGGACGGACTGGTGTCTGCCTCTGCCATGCTTGAGAGGTTTCTCTTTCCTGCCAGCCAGCAGTACAGCCCAATCGGCAAGCTCTCCGGGGGAGAAAAAAGAAGACTGCATCTATTAAGAGTCCTGATGGAAGCCCCTAATGTCCTAATCCTTGATGAGCCAACTAATGACTTGGACACAGAGACTCTGGCAATTTTGGAGGACTATCTGGATGGCTATGATGGAATAGTTGTCACTGTGTCCCATGACAGATATTTTTTGGACAGGGTTGTCCGCAGGATATTTGCCTTTGAGGGTGATGGAAAAATCGTGCAGTATGAGGGCGGTTATACTGATTATATGGCGAAGCGTCCAGAGACAGAAAACTATATCGGTAAAGTGGGAAACATGACAGCCGGAATGTCGGCAATGGGAAGTACAGCAGAGGCTGGAATGCCAGCAGGAAGTGCCGGACAGGCTGGCAATGCTGGCAAATTAACAGGCAGTGCAGATTCAGCAGACAGCAGTGCCGGCTCGACAAATGCCAATGGAAAAACCGACTCAAGAGATACCTGGGGACACGAGAAAAAGCTCAAGTTCACCTACAAGGAACAGAAGGAATATGAGACTATAGAAGCGGACATAGAAGCTCTTGAACAGAAGATAGAGGAGCTTGATGCCCAGATGTTAAAGGTAGCCAGTGATTTTGGTAAGCTCAATGCTTTGTCGCAGGAAAAGGAGGAGGCAGAAGCCTTGCTTATGGAGAAGATGGAGCGTTGGGAGTATCTGGAGGATTTGGCTATGAAGATAAGTGCGCAGTAATTGCATACTTTGTTCTTTAGGAGAGAAGTAATTTGAAACAGATAAAAT
>ERZ1034946.414-NODE-414-length-22904-cov-46.578275_pt1 | contig 22904 bp, 28 predicted proteins | sample MGYA00520591_ERZ1034946 | MGnify/ENA primary metagenome ERZ1034946 (study PRJEB33766, sample SAMN09781753) | gut metagenome | biome: gut microbiome | host: Homo sapiens | place: Madagascar | study: EMG produced TPA metagenomics assembly of the PRJNA485056 data...
CTCAGCTGGCAGAGCACCTGACTCTTAATCAGGGTGTCCAGGGTTCGAACCCCTGGTGGCGCATTACGAAGTATCGGTTTTATAGCATAGGCTATGGGGTCGGTGCTTTTTTTTGCGCCAAAATCACGAAACCCCTTGTAATTCTTGAAAAATCTTGTCAATGTGTGACACGCTTTCACGTGATACGATTATCTGATTTGCAATATGTAAGTATCTATTTGTTGTCTTTACATCCTCATGTCCCATTAAAATCATAAGTTTATAAATATCAACAAAACCATGTTTTTCATATTGGTCAATGCAGTAGTTAGTAGCAAAATTATGTCTTAATTTGTGGGAAGAAAATTCAAAAGGAAGTTTCTGCGCAAGTTTCCACATAAAGTTCTTTACTGGCAACAGCACTTAATCGGTGCAGGACGAGTAAAACAATAGAAAGGACTTGAAAAATATGTTTAAGAAGAATAAGAAACAGATAGAAACTATCAAAGAACCAAAAGAAAAAAAGGTGCGTACTGTCCAAGGTAGGCACACATAAAAAAACCGTGATTGCGTTGTGGGTGGTGCTTATCGCAAGCGTGAGCTTTGGAGTGTATAAGAATTTTGCAAAGTCCTATTACACATGGAATAACAGCAAAGAAGCGATTGAAGCAAGGACGCAGGCAATCAGCGGTTATCTGACAAAGGAATTACAGGACTTGAATGTAGATACCATTAGAACCGATATACCGACCAGCTCCAAGGTTGCAGATGTGATTGTATGGAGTATTGAACAGTCGGGGACGGACACTTTTTCTGCTACCTACGAAGTAGATCAGCAGATAAAAGAGGGAGAACAGACAAGCAATGTGAAAGTAACCTATACCGTAAAAGTCCATGTGGACGCTGACGGGGATAATGAACAAGGCTTGCGTCATACGGTGTATGCTCTGCAACTGAACAAAGTGGAATGTGGGTATTTTAAATGCTGTTAAGGGTATTTGAGCTTAAAGTGCTTGCAAGTGCTTTAGAGAAATATTAAACTTCTATCGAAGTAATGGAGGGAAATACATTGAAACTGCAACTATTGGAAAAAAAAGATTTCGCTGAACCGGAAATAGATATACGATATTCAAGTATGACCCAACCGTTAAATCGGATTGTTCAATATATCCGTCAACAGGAATATCTTATACAAGGAATTTTTGAAAAAAAGCTGTATCAGATACCATTAAATGAAGTCTTGTATTTTGAAACTGTTGATAAAAAAACATTTATGTACACTCAACAAAAAATATTTGAATGTGAAAAGACACTTTCTGCTATTGAACAAGATTTAATAAGTTCAAATGTTGTAAGGATAAGCAAAACAGCCTTATTGAATATTTCTTGTCTGGTCTGTGTTAAACCTTACCCTAACCACAGATTATTGGCAGAACTTAACAATGAAGAAAATCTGATTGTTTCAAGAAAATATATTCCTATTCTAAGAGATAAGATAAGGAGTGGCTATTATGAATAAATTTTTAAGGACATATCTTCCTGCATTTTCTATGGCATTTACATTTATTATTTTGTATGCAACGATAAGCAATATTATAGCAGGATATTCTAAAGACAGATTTTGTTTCTTTATTTTGCAGGTGTTTGTTTATCTTATGGTGTCAGTGATTGTCGATTGGCTTCTATCATTTATAGATTTTAGCAAATATATATATCACTTTATTGCTGAAATGATTATATTATATCCAATAACCATTGGTGTGGCATTTATAGGTAAATGGTTTGCGTTTAGTGCAATTAACATTACATGGTATTCATGTGTCTATATTTTAATTATGATAGCTATTCATTGCTATTTTTATCATACTTCCAAAAGACAAGCTGATGAAATAAACAATTTTTTAAAATTAAGGAATAAGAGGTAATAGTAATGGGCGATATGACAAAATTTAATAGTGCTATTGAATATTATACATTTAATGTGTTGCTAATTTGTTTACTTATTTCCGAAATATTTATTTTCTTTTATACACGTTCAAAACAAAATAGAACTGAAAAAATTGACACTAGAGATTTAGGAACGAAATGGTTGTTATATTTAAACTTTGTATTTTGCTTGATAATTAGTTTTCTATGTGTCAGTCAAAAAGCTCCATTTTACATAAGAGAATTGACGTTGCCCGCTTACTTTGCAAAAATTGGTATGTTAATTATAGCAGTCGGGATTTGTATTCGTATAAAAGCTGTTTTAACTTTAAAAAAGGCATTTACATTAAATGTTCAGATTAGTAAAGAACAACAACTAATAACAAGTGGTATGTATAAATTAGTCCGCCACCCTGCCTACACTGGAAGTATTTTGTCCTTATTAGGTGTAAGCATTGTATTAAAGAATATACCTGCTATATTGATAGTTGCTATTTGTAGCTTTGTTTGCTACCAAATAAGAATAAATGTTGAAGAAGCAGTTTTACAAAAATATTTCAAAGGATATAGCTTATATAGAGAAAAAACATACAAACTTTTTCCGTACATATATTAAAATTGTTGATAACCAATGTTTTATCATTAAGGGAAGATTGCATTATGGAACGTTTTAAGAAGATTATTTATCGAAACACAATTTATAATTGAATATATCAATATTTTAGCTCGTACAAACAACAAGTTTTGTGCGGGCTTTTTTTATACTCAAAAATTTTTATCTTCAACTTAGCAAATCACACCTGCCATTCCCTATATGGTGCGGAAAGAGGGATAACCACTTTTCACGTCGTAACGGAAAGGGGGTGAGATTGATGAAACCGTCTGACTTCCAAAAAATTGTTCAATGCCGTTTTGAAAGTTGTTTGAAGAAAGTTGTCCGTCATGTTGTTAAGGACTACCAGCAGGGATTGAAGCAACGAAAAGACAAAGAAATTCCATTCTGTGAGCTTCCAGAAATCGTCGTGGAAAAACTGGCTGTGCGGGACGAATACGACAGCGATTATACATTTTTCAACGTATGCGGTAATGATATTCGTATTTGTGATGATGAACTGGCAGAAGCCTTGAAACATTTGTCTGAACGTAATCGAGAGAATTTGCTGATGTATTATTTCTTGGAAATGAGCGATACCGAGATTGCAAAAAGACAAAACATTTCAAGAAGTGGTGTTTTTCAAAACCGACACAATTCATTAGAGCTTAAGAAAAAAATATTAAAGGAGAAAAGATAGCAAATGAAACACACAATGAAAAAACCGTCCTACTATTTGCTTTCGCAGGCTATGGACGGGGACGAAAAAGCGATTGAAAAGATACTGGCATTTTATGACCCATACATATCAAAGTGCTGTTTACGTCCACTCTATGATGAATACGGTAATGTTTATATTGTTGTAGATATGGAATTAAAGCCTTAACTGTTTCTCAACAAGAAAAGTTTATGGAGTTTGTAAAACAGAGCAATGTCTATAACACATATTATCCTATGTTTACCATAATGATTGGCACGGGATTAAGGTGTGGAGAGTTGATTGGTTTTACATGGAAAGATATAAATATCAAGGCAAAAACGGTTAATGTAGACCACCAGCTCATATATAAGAATTTAGGCGACGGTTGTAAGTTCCATATCTCAACACCAAAAACGGAGTCGGGTATTCGGGGTTTGTCTTTACAGCAAAATCGGGCAGACCGCTTATGCCGAATGGCGTAAATAGTGTTTTATATAACATTGTAGACGCATATAACAAAGTCGAAGTAGAACGAGCAAAAAAAGAGCATAGGAAAGCGGAGCTGTTACCGAAGTTTTCAGCTCATGTCATGCGACATACCGCCTGCATCAGAATGGCAGAGTGCCGTATGGACGTAAAGGTTCTTCAATATATTATAGGACACGCCCATATAAATGTAACAATGGAAGTGTATAACCATATCGGGGAGCTGACAAGGATTGAAAAGAGATTGCAAGACTGGATAGCATGGCGTTAAACGCTTGACACCAAAAAACAAAAATTGGTGTCAAAATCGAAAAAATCACAATTTTAAAGGAAATAAGATACTGCAAACCATTGATTTTAAATGGTTTGAAAAAAATAACACAAAAATTAGCACTCACCTCTTGTTATCGCAGTGTGGATTTTGTCTAACTTCATAGAGTGCCGTAAGTGCCTATTTATGGGCGTTTCTCGGATTTTATGATTTTATCTTAACTCGTCAGAAATCGTCATTTTATAAAAAATTGGTGTCAAAATTGGTGTCAATCAGCGGAGAGATACCTTTTCTTGCCACAGTATATCAGTATCACAAATTGATAAATTGAATATCGCAAGTAGATTATGGAACGCCGATATTGACGTTACTTTTCTATTTCTAGCCGTTCAGAAATGGACGGCTTTTTCTATATCCAAACGAAAGGAGAATTTTAAAAGCTATGAAAAAGATATTGAAGCGATTAGCCATAGGCTTTCTGCGTGGATATTAATACCAACTTTCGCAACGGCTACAAGACCAGAACCGACGCAAGCACACGCATGAGCTACGAACAGATTTCAGATGTTTCAGCCGAGGAAAGCAAGTAAAGGGGGTATCAGATTATGAGATTAGCGAATGGAATTGTGTTAGATAAGGAAAAGACGTTTGAAGTGCAGTCAGCAGGAACGCACGATACAGGTATCTATCCCAACGGAAATCCCTGTCAAGGATTACCCGTACAATGCAGAGGTGGAGCTTATCAATCCTATTGCCGATACAGTGGCAAACGCCAACTACCGAGGGGCAGATGTGGAATGGTACATCAAGGCAGACGACATTGTGCTGAAAAATAAAGGCGGTCAGCCCGCAGGCAATCCACAGGGACAGCCTAAGAAATAAAAGGATTGTGTAAGTAGTTAGAAAAAGCTATAATCCTTTATGATGTAAAGGCTATAAATTATTAAGGAGTGTATTATTATGAATAATGAAATTGTTTTACTATTGGAAGTCTTATTATCTTTAGGAATAGCAATTTTCTTTGTGTATTTATCAAAATATAGATATTGTGAAAACAAGAGATATGCAAGTAAGTATGAGAATAATAAAAAAATGCTGATATTTCGATTGATAGTAACAGAAATATTAAAATGGGGTAGTATAGCAATGCTAATATGTGTAGTAACTAAAGTATTATCTGTTTTCATTGCTCTTTATATACTTACTCCATTGTTTATTGCGCTACATATGATATTTTTTAATACAGACTATTTGAAAGGTGTTATGACGTTTACAAAAGGTATTTATTATGTTGGATTAACTATTATTTCTGTAATTCAAGTTTTTTTTACAACCGTAAATGTTGCTGAACTTGCACTTGGTTTTACCTTATCACTAGCTATATTTGAAAGTGTATCAGCTTTATATGACGGTTACAAAACCATACAAGAAGCTAAGATGAATGACAATCTTTAGTTTTATGGAACTATCTATTTTCCGACAGCCCCTTTTTCACCATTTTGCATGGCTTGTAGCGTTCACAAAATCTTCACAAAAAAATTAGCACTCACCTCTTGACAGTGCTAACGAACAGGTGTATAACGTAGTCAGAACAAAGGAAGAGGGAACAAACGAGAAAGAAAGATTCCCAGAGTTCCTTAATCTGTTAGTTCCAAAGAAACAAGGTTAATGAGCATACGAATATCCACAAAAAAGTGGACAGATAGAAAAGGAGAGATGACTTATGTTGATGCCTAGTATTTTTGGAGAGAGTTTATTTGATGATTTTGACAATTTAATGAATTTTTCATTCCCGGATGTTGATAAAACATTGTATGGCAAACATGCAAAGAATATGATGAAGACAGATGTTAAGGAGAAAGATAATGGCTATGAAGTAGCAATTGATCTTCCGGGATTCAAGAAAGATGAGCTTCATCTTGAGTTGAATGATGGATACCTGACTATCAGTGCCGAGAAGGGACTCGATAAGGATGAGAAGGATAAGAATGACAAATACATCAGACGTGAACGTTATGCAGGCAGCATGAGCCGAAGCTTTTATGTTGGTGAGAACATGAAAGAGGAAGATATCCATGCGAAATACGAAAACGGTATCCTGACCTTGGACGTTCCGAAAGAACAGAAGAAAGCTGTTCCGGAAAAACGTTACATTGCAATTGAAGGATAAATAGAATGCCCGGTATCAATGGTGTAAAACCATTGGTATCGGGCGTTTTTTTCTATCTCGATGCGATCAATTTACAGATTGGATTTCCTTTGGAAGAAAACTTTTCTTCATATTCCGTCATGACGTTTCCTTCGCTTAAAACAGGATCATGGTGTAAGTCTCTGGTGGAAGCGTCTAATTTCCAGCCGGCTTCCGGAACTTCCTCTAATGAAAATGTGAAAAGATCCTGATTGTCAGTCTTAAATTCCAGATGTCCTTCTTTTTTCAAAATCAGGTCATAGCGCGCGAAAAACTGTCTGGAAGTGAGACGTCTCTTGGCGTGGCGGTCTTTCGGCCAGGGATCGGAGAAGTTTAAGTAAATACGGTCGACTTCGTCTTTGGCGAAAACCTCTGCAACATCGGCAGCGTCCATGCAGATAAACTTAATATTAGGAAGCGGATTCTGCTCCATTTTCTGTAAAGCACGTAAAAGCACGCTTGAATAACGTTCAATACCGATGTAATTAATGTCTGGGTGCAGGGCAGCCATGTCCATGATAAAACGGCCTTTTCCCATCCCGATTTCGATATGAAGCGGCTGCACTTTGTCAAAACAGTCCTGCCAGTGTCCTTTCTGCTCCTCTGGATTTTTGATACAGTATTCACTGTTTAAAATAGCTTCCTCTGCGCCTGGAATATTTCTTAATCTCATAAAACAACCTTTCTATATTATGTAAACTATAAATTTTTCCCTGAAATATATTTTCAGCAATCCGCGCAGCAAAGGCGCAAACCGTGAAACAATCGTTTATATTCTACAATAAGAAAACACTAACTTTCAAGTGTGCATTTGCAGATTCAGACGATAAAATCATGAAAAATTGTTGCATGTATTTTTTTCAACGATTATACTAATAATGTTCATATGATATTGATAGATTATTGGAGTTTTTATGATGTTGAAAAATAGATGGAAAAAGGCGGCATGCCTGATCCTTACGATTATATCTGCTGTCTGTCTTGGAAAAGTGGACGTCAAGGCGGCAGACTACTGGCCGGACGCGCCGGAAACACTCTCACCGGGTGTTATTTTAATGGAAGAATCCACAGGTACGATCCTTTATGAGAAAAACAGTGATGAAGCGCATTACCCGGCAAGTATCACAAAGATCATGACCACGCTGCTGGCGTTGGAAAATGGTAATCTGAGTGACATGGTCACTTTTTCGGATGATGCGATCAACAACACGGAAGGATCTGGAATTGCCAGAGATTACGGCGAGCAGATGACTTTAGAGCAGTGCCTTTACGGTGTCATGTTAGAGTCGGCAAATGAATGTGCCTATGCTGTCGCAGAGCATGTGGGTGGCACGGTAGAAAATTTTGTGGATATGATGAATGCCAAGGCAAAAGAATTAGGATGTACTAACACACATTTTGCCAATCCGCACGGCTTACAGGATGAAAATCATTACACGACCGCACATGATATGGCGTTGATCGCGCAGGCGGCTTATCAGAATGAAACGTTTCGTATTATTATCGGGACGAAGATGTATACGATCCCTCCGACCAATAAGCATGCGGAGGAAACGGTGTTAAGAAATCATCACGACATGCTCTGTACTTACCACAATGCGAACCGCAAGTATTTATATCCGTACTGTGTCGGTGGAAAGACCGGATACACGGCGACCGCAAACAGCACGCTTGTGACTTACGCGGAAAAAGATGGTATGACACTGATCTGTGTGGTAATGGACACGCAGTCACCGAATCAGTTTATTGATACGGTAAATTTATTTGATTATGCATTTGACAATTTTCAGGTGCTGAATGTAGCAGAAAATGATACGAATTACAGCGCAGAAACAACGGTGGATAATGGCAATCTGAACAATATTGAACCATTTGTGGAGCTTGATAAAGATGCCGTCATTGTTCTGCCGAAAACAGCAGAATTTTCAGATACCTCATCTTCTGTGGAATATAACGATAGTGATCCGGAGATTGCAGGAAGCATCACATATACTTATGCGGGAAGAAATGTAGGAAAAGCAGATATTAAGACAACCGGCGTGGTCGTGGAAGGCTATGCATTTGACAATGAGTTGACCGAGGAGGAACAGGAAGCAGTCTCCACGGTGCAGGTGAAACCGATTGTTGTGGTATTACTCATTGTTGCAGTGATTTTGCTTGGTGTACTTTTATTTTTCTTAAAACGTTTTTACGATAATTACTATATTATCAAACACAACAGAGCCGTTCGTAGAGACAGAAAAGATCAGAAACGAAGAATCAGAAAAAAACGTAGAAGACGCAGAAGATGGAGATAAAGCATGTCGGAGTCATATGCAGTCAGTGAAAAAAGAGAGTTGCTGTTAGACAAAGTAAAGAAGTTTATTCTGGATAATGGCGGAATTGTAAAAAAGAGCCAGCTTGCCGGGCTGGGGATCGATTATCGCAGAATCCTTGATTTTGTGGAAAAAGGGGATATTCTGCGCGTAAAAAGCGGTTATTATGCAGTTCATCTCAGTGATTTTACGGAGGAGGAGCTTGTGGCAAAGCTATTTCCGGACTGTGTGCTGAATCTGGAGAATGCGTTATATGCGTATGGCTATATCAAAAAGAAACCGTATGGCTGGCGGCTTGCGGTGGATAAGAATACTTCCAAATCACGTTTTAAAATGGATTATCCGAAGATCATTCCGATGTATGCAGAGCTGGAGACTTTGGAGCTTGGAGTGACAGAAATACAGCTTTCTGATGTGACAGTCCGGATTTTTGAGAAGGAAAGACTGATCTGTGAATGTTTAAAATACGAGGACAAGATGGAGCGGGAAAGATTCAAAGAAGGACTGATGGCTTACATAAAAGACCCGAAGAAGGATATCGCAAAACTGATGTATTATGCAAAAGAGCGTAAAGTCGTGAAAAAAGTTCAGAATATGATTGGAGTCTGGCTTTAAATGGAACAGAATCTACTTACGAAGAAGAAGTTAAAAGAAAAAAGCATAGAGTATCAAATCCCATTTGCAAATCTGCTGGAAGGATTTTTGCAGGAAACACTGATGTTCCAAATTCTGGAAACCGATTTTGCAAAACGGTTATGGCTGAAAAACCGTGAGGCTTTTGACCTCGACAGTTATCGAAAGGAGTGGCAGAAGCCACTTCATTTTGTATACGGGCAGGATGATGGGAAAGAACAGCAGGTATTGGACGAAAAGTGGATCACTGATTTTGCAGAGGCGATCTGCGCGAAACGGGAATATCATATCCGCTGGAATTATTCTGTGGAAAAAGAGGAACAGGACTATCTGGTTTATATAACTGGAGAATGGGAGGAAATGAAGATTCCGCTTACCATCCGTATTAGTCCATTGGTATATGATGCAGCAAAGCCGGAAAAACAGGAGCTGCAGTCTGTATTTTTTGAGAAGAAATGTGCAGCGTATCAACATTTTCCGGTTGAAACATATCTGGCAGAACAACTTTTTACAATCCTCAAATATCTGGAACTGATTCCTTCTATGGAGGTATATGATACAACATTTCGTTTGCTGAAGCAGGAAACTGTCGATGGACGGCATATTTACGAGACACTCTCTTTTTTCTGCGAAAAAGAGGAAGTGATTCCACAGGAAAAAAGGATTGAAATGTTGGCATCTTATGAAACCTACACCTATATGAAAAAACGGTGGGAAAAATATATAAGGAAGCAGGGAACAGAGGATGTTTCCTGGGAAACAGTATTGCATCGGATCATTGCTTTTTTAAGTCCTGTCTGGAATACAATGTGCAGAGACGAGGTGTTCTTTGGAGACTGGATGCCGGATCTGGCACGATATTTATAAGAGGCTGCCCGTGGGCAGCCTCTTATGGTTCTTATTGTTTACTCAGATATTCCCGAAGGAATGTGACAATATTTTTCAGTTTGTTCAGTTCAAAGACCGGGAGGGAAGTCTCTGCATGATACGGAAAATCAGCAAGTACAGCGATCAGATCTTTTTCTGCAAATAACGGCGTTTCCGACCAGTCCTTTCGTAGAATTTCAATTTTATTCGGCGCATCTGAACCAAAATTTTCCGTCAGTACAAGGTCAGCCCCGGAGAGGGACGAAGAGAGATTTTCCAGTGTCGGCTCAAAAAAGACGTTTTTAAATACGACAGAGGAATCCTCTTTGATGAGGTGTACGACTTTTAATCCCGCGCGCTCTAATAAAGGAAGCAGACGTTCAATAAGAGGCGTCATGATCGTTCCCGGTTTTGCCACAAAGGAGATTACCGGGGTTGTATGCAAAAATAAATCTCTGGTGTCTTTAAAATATTCAATCAACGCCTGAGAAGAATTTGGCTGTACAATTCCGCTTAAAATACGAAGCGCATGATAATAATTATCTCTGGTGTCCAGATTATAGTACTGGATATCGATCGGTGTCGGTGCTGCCTCGGCGATTGCGGACTCGGTCACGTATCTGGTGTTGCATTTCTCCCGCAGGGTGTTGAACGTGAGCTGGTGGAGCAGGAGACATTTTCCGATGGTTGTAATGCAATTTTTGGAGTAGGCTGCAGTTGCAGTTTCGAGATAGGAAGCTTTTCCCTCCAGCGTGCAGATATCAGCGTCACCGAGCTCTGAGAGCAGGGTCAGCCCTGTTTTCGGTTCCAGAAATGGGGTGTCCACGGACATAAAAAATGCACGTTCCTCATCGATCATGGATAAGCCGGAAAAAATGCCGGACATTGGTCCCTGATTCGGATAGATATCCGGGATTTCAGTTACGGGAAGCTTCAGATGGGAGTAATCTCCCTTTATTTTTACCGAGAGATAAATTCTGGAAAAATACGGCTGAAATTTTCTGACAAGATATTCAATTAAACAGGTGTCTCCAAAAGGAAGAAGAGCTTTATCGGTTCCCATCCGTGTGCTGTTTCCACCACAGAGGATCACAAGCGCATTTTCCATAATATACCTCCAGAATTTTATCGTTCGATTCGCAATCTAAAATACTATAGCATAGGAAATGCTTCTTTTTCAAGAGTAATGAGTGAATGGTAACGCAAGTCATTGCTGAATCTGCGGGGAAAGTGTGTTATACTAAAGTATATCGGTATCTATTTGGTATCATATACCGGTATGGATATAGAACATCAGGAGCAGGCTTACATGAAGTATTTGATAGATGATTTAGAGGAATATGCACAGTCGGATTATTATCCGTTCCATATGCCGGGACATAAAAGAAAAAGTCTGTCGTTTCCCAATCCGTATGAGATTGATATCACAGAGATTGACGGATTTGACAATCTGCATCATGCGACCGGTGTGATAAAGGAAGCCGAAGTGCGCGGAGCAGAGCTTTACCATTCAAAACGGTGTTTTTTTCTTGTAAATGGAAGTACCTGTGGATTGCTGGCTGCCATCAGTGCTGCCACAAGGCGTGGAGACAAGGTATTAGTCGCAAGAAATTGTCACAAAGCAGTCTATCATGCATTATATATGAATGAACTGCAGGCAGAATATCTGTATCCTTCTATCACAAAAAATGGAATCCAGGGGCAGATCACAGTAGAGCAGGTGCAGGAATCGTTATATGAAAATCCTGACGCAGTGGCAGTGATACTCACTTCCCCGACGTATGAGGGAATTGTGTCAGACGTGGCGAAGATTGCAGAGGTGTGCCATGAACATGGGATTCCGCTTATCGTGGATGAAGCACACGGAGCGCATTTTGGATTCGGAGGCGGTTTCCCGGAAAATGCAGTAAAACTTGGTGCGGACGCAGTGATTATGAGTTTACATAAGACATTACCGTCGTTTACCCAGACAGCGCTGCTGCATCTGGCGTCTGATCTCATTGATGAGAAGCGGGTGGAGCGGTATCTGTCCATTTACGAGACGAGTTCACCATCCTATATTTTTATGGCGGGAATGGATTCGTGTATCCGGCTGATCGCAGAACATGGGCAGCAGCTTTTTGCAGATTACAGAAAGCGTCTGACAGCTTTTTATGAGAAAACAGCCGCTTTAAAATACCTGCATGTCATGCAGAATGAAGATTTGAGTATTGAGGAAGCATTTGACTGGGACGATTCCAAACTGGTCATTTTTGCGGAGAGAGCCGGGATGACAGGGGATGAACTGCATCAGATTCTTTTGAAAAAATACCATTTACAGATGGAGATGGTTTCCGGTTATTATGTGCTGGGAATGACAAGTCTGATGGATGAGGACGAAGGATTGGAGCGTCTGGCAAGCGCATTGCATGAGATCGATGCAAAGGTGGCAGAGGACGTTTCAAATGGAAACAAAATTTTGAATAATCCGACAAGTGATGAGAAGTATCATTCGTTTATTGAGAAAATATATCAGAAATATCCGCGTGAAATGCAGATTTATCAGGCGGAGGAGCTTCCTTATAAAGAAGTAACGTTAGAGGAAGCAGTCGGAAATATGTCTGCGGACACGATTTATCTGTATCCGCCGGGGATTCCGATGATCGTTCCGGGTGAGATCATCACGAAGCGTCTGGCAGATAATATTGAGGAATGCTTATCACTTGGACTGCGAATAGAAGGTAGTTCTGATGTGCAGGAAAAAATTCTAAAGATTGTATATTTTTAAAGACTATATTATACTAAATGAGGCAGGAAAAATGGGTAAAATATATTGTATCATGGGAAAAAGTTCCACGGGAAAAGATACCCTGTTTAAAAAGATATTGGGAGATGAAAGTCTCGCGTTAAAGACCATTGTTCCATACACGACAAGACCGGCGCGTGCCGGGGAAAAAAATGGAGTAGAATATTTTTTCTGTGATGAGAAGAAAGTGGAAGAATTGGAGCGTGAAGGGCGTATTATCGAGCTTCGTGCTTACGATACCATCCATGGAATCTGGAAATATTTTACCGTGAATGATGACCAGATCAATCTGGAACACCAGAATTATCTGATCATAGGAACGCTGGAATCTTATTTAAAGATTCGTGATTACTTTGGAAAAGAGAAAGTCGTGCCGATTTATATAGAAGTGGAAGACGGCGAGCGCCTGAGCCGGGCATTAAACAGAGAGCGTATGCAGGAAAGCCCGAAGTATGAGGAACTTTGCCGCAGATTTCTGGCAGATGCGAAAGATTTTTCTGAGGAAAAGTTAAACGAAGCCGGAATTACAAGAAGATTTGTCAATCAGGATCTCGATGAGACAGAGGAAGAAATCCGTAGAGTAATTTTAGAAAACAGGTAGGAAAGAAGGTGAGCATTGGTGGATATTAAAGTAAATAATATAGCACAGGTGACACAGGTACCTGATACAGTGACAACGGAAACCGGAGATGGAACATTCAAATTCACTCTGGCGAGTGCCATCACCGATGCAGATCTTCAGGCAAAAGTCGATCTTTTGATGAATGATATCACGGCACAGGGGAACCGTATTGCACAGCATATGGATATCCGCGATATGAAAAAATACCGTGGACTGATCAAAGACTTTTTAAATGAGGTAGTGTATCGTTCACACAAGTTTTCCAGAGAGAACTTCTTAGACCGCAAAGGACGGCACAGAGTGTATGGACTGATCCGGCTGATCGATTCAAATCTGGATGAACTGGCAAGGGAGCTTGTGAAGGATGAGAAGGATCACATTGCGATCCTTAGCAGGATAGGTGAGATCCGTGGATTGTTGTTGGATATATTGACTTAAAGGAGCGGCATATGGCAGGATTTAAAGATATTATCGGACATGAGCAGATTATAGAGCATTTACAGAATGCGATCGGGATGGATAAAGTATCCCATGCGTACATCATCAATGGACCGGACAAATCCGGAAAAATGATGCTGGCGGAAGCATTTGCAATGGCTTTGCAGTGTGAAAAGCATGGAAAAGAGGCATGTATGGAGTGCCATTCCTGCAAACAGGCATTGGGACACAATCAGCCGGATATTATTTATGTAAACCATGAGAAGCCAAATACCATTTCTGTGGATGATATCCGCACACAGGTAAATAATGATATTGATGTAAAGCCATACAGCAGTGAGCACAAGATATATATCATTGATGAGGCGGAGAAGATGAACCAGCAGGCACAGAATGCACTGCTGAAAACCATCGAGGAGCCGCCGGCATATGCGGTCATCATGCTTTTGACAACGAATGCGGACACATTTCTGCCAACGATCTTATCCAGATGCGTGACGTTGAATATTAAAGTTGTGCCGGATGAGAAAATCAAAAAGTTCCTGATGGAAAAGTATCAGATCCCTGACTATCAGGCGGATGTGTGTGTGGCATTTGCACAGGGAAATGTGGGAAAAGCGATCCAGCTTGCGTCCTCTGATGATTTTAATGAGATGAAGGCAAGCGCACTGCAGCTGATCAAGCGTCTCGATGATATTGATCTCTACGAGATGACCGCTGCGGTAAAGCAGATTGCAGATTACAAATTAGAAATTAACGATTACTTTGATCTGATGATGATCTGGTATCGTGATGTATTATATTTTAAAGCAACAGGTGACGTAAATGGCCTTATTTTCAAGGATGAGGTCTACGACATAAAACGACAGGCAGAAAAAAGCTCTTACAATGGAATCAACAGTATTTTGGAAGCTTTGCGCAAAGCCCAGATACGTCTGGACGCAAACGTAAACTTTGACCTGGTGATTGAGTTATTACTGCTGACAATTAAGGAGAACTAGAATGGTAAAAGTAGTAGGAATCCGTTTCCGGAATGCAGGTAAAATATATTATTTCGGACCTGGAAAGTTACAGTTAAAAGCAGGCATGCATGCAATTGTTGAGACTGCAAGAGGCGTTGAGATGGGAACTGTCATGACCGATCCGAGGGAGGTGTCCGAGGAGAGCGTCGTCCAGCCATTAAAACCGGTCATCCGCATTGCGACTGAGCAGGATGAAAAGCAGGCAGAGAAGAACCGCCAGAAGGAAAAAGAAGCGTTTAAGATCTGTCTGGAAAAGATTGCAAAACACAAGCTGGACATGAAGTTAGTGGAGGCAGAATACACATTTGATAATAACAAGCTGCTGTTCTATTTTACCGCAGACGGAAGAATTGATTTCCGTGAGCTGGTAAAAGATCTTGCAGCCGTATTCCGCACAAGGATCGAGCTGCGCCAGATCGGTGTCCGTGATGAGACAAAGATTATGGGCGGATATGGGATCTGTGGACGTCAACTGTGCTGTCACACATTCCTTTCCGAGTTTGCACCGGTATCGATTAAAATGGCGAAGGAGCAGAATCTTTCCCTGAACCCGACCAAGATTTCCGGTGTGTGCGGCAGACTGATGTGCTGCCTGAAAAATGAGGAAGAGACATACGAATATCTTAACAGCCGTCTGCCAAACGTTGGTGACTATGTCACAACGGATGATGGTCTGAAGGGCGAAGTTTCTGCTGTAAATGTACTTCGTCAGCTTGTAAAAGTTTTAGTGGAAGTCAATGACGAGAAAGAATTGAGGGAATATCAGGCTGATCAGTTAAAGTTCAAACCAAAACGACGCAGGGATGTGAAGCTCACTGCCGAGGAAATAAAAGAGCTGGCTGCATTAGAAGACCGTGGAGGAAAGTCAAAGATTGATGATGCAAAGTAATCTGGTTCATGAGGGAGAGCGTTTGGACGAGCTGCAGCGCAATGGATATGGAATCATCCAGAACCCGGCGCGTTTCTGCTTTGGCATGGATGCTGTTCTGTTGTCCGGTTTTGCGAAAGCAAAGGCAGGGGAAAAAGTATTAGATCTTGGAACCGGCACCGGAATCATTCCGATTTTAATGGAAGCAAAGACGGATGCAGCAGATTTTACAGCGTTAGAGATCCAGGAAGAAAGCGCAGATATGGCAAGACGCAGTGTTGCGTACAATCATCTCGAGGATAAGATCAAAGTGATCACAGGAGATATCAGGGATGCTTCAAATATTTTTGGAGCATCTTCTTTTCATGTCATCACAACAAACCCGCCGTATATGATTGGCACTCATGGGGAAAACTCGCCATCCACAGCAAAGGCGATCGCACGGCATGAGGTTTTGTGCACGCTGGATGATATTTTGCGTGAGAGCGCAAGACTTCTTATGCCGGGAGGCAGATTTTATATGGTACACCGGCCGTTCCGGCTGGCGGAGATCATGAGCAAAATGGTGGAATATAAGATAGAGCCGAAGCGTATGCGTCTGGTGTATCCGTATATTGATAAGGAACCAAATATGGTGCTGATCGAGGGACTGCGCGGGGGAAAATCTCGTGTGACGGTGGAGAAGCCGCTCATTGTATACAAGGAGCAGGGTGTGTATACGGATGAGATTTATGACATTTATGGATATTAATATTAAGTGCGAAACTCAAGTTTAGGTAATTAGCAATTGTTCAAGTTTAACAAAATTTTCGAAAACACGCTTTCGCTACGTGTCACTGGTAACGGTACTAAGAAGCCAGTCACGACTTATGTCGAGCCTGCCTTCTAAGAACCGACCGTTCCCCAGTGTTTTCTCAAGCTTTTGTTAAACTTTCACAATTATATTCACTATTGAATGAGTTTCGCAAAACAAGGAGGACACACCCTCTGCTCACCAGAGGACAAATTTTACTTCGTAAAATAGCATTTTGTTTCACAAAACAAGGAGGATTGTATGTTTAATAGGATAACGCTTGGACCGATCACGGTTTATATGTATGGATTGATGATTGCGATTGGATTTGCTTCGGCACTTTTCCTATGTAATTACAGGGGAAAGAAGAGAGGCTTAAGTGAGGATACGATTTTCGGTATTTTTTTATGTGCGCTGATTGGTGGAATGGTTGGCTGCCGCCTGCTCTATTATATTGTAGAGCTTCCGGCAATTATGGAAGATCCATCTATTTTATGGGATTTCAAAAACGGATACGTCGTTTATGGTGGAATTATCGGTGGAATTGTGACAAGTTATGTCTATTGCCGTATCAAAAAAGAAAATTTTATTTCCTATTTTGATCTTGTGATGCCAGCAGTTTCCATGGCACAGGGATTTGGGCGTATCGGCTGTTTCTGTGCCGGATGCTGCTATGGTAGAGAGACACATGCGTGGTATGGCATTACCTTTACACATTCTGATTTTGCACCAAACGGTGTAAGCCTGATTCCGACACAGCTTATTTCTTCCGCAGGTGATTTTCTGATCTGCGGCGTATTACTGTGGTATGCATCTAAGAATCCAAAGCCGGGCAGAGTGGCAGCAGGCTATCTGGTGCTCTATGGCGTGGGAAGATTTTTGATCGAATTTTTACGAAATGATTATCGTGGAAGTATAGGAATTTTTTCCACATCACAGATTATCTCTTTTGGAATCGTGGCGCTCGGAATCATGATGTACTTTGTGATTCCGAAAATGTCAGAGAAGAAATAAACGCATGTACAGGATGAAAAGCATAGCATAATTGGAAAGGAGCCGGCATGGCAGGAAAGTTATATTTATGTGCGACACCGATTGGAAATCTTGAGGATATCACGTACAGGGTACTTCGCACGTTAAAAGAGGTTGATCTGATTGCAGCGGAGGATACGAGAAATTCCATCAAACTGCTGAATCATTTTGAGATAAAAACACCTATGACAAGCTACCATGAATTTAATAAAATTGATAAGGCATACCAATTGGTGGACAAGTTGCGTGAGGGAAAGAATATTGCACTTATCACCGACGCCGGAACACCGGGAATTTCTGATCCGGGGGAAGATCTGGTACGTATCTGCTACGAGGAAGGCATTGAGGTAACTTCTCTGCCGGGGGCAGCCGCATGTATCACCGCGCTTACAATGTCCGGGCTTCCGACCAGAAGATTTGCGTTTGAGGCATTTTTGCCGAGAGATAAGAAAGAGCGGGCGCTTGTTTTAGACGGGCTTGCAAATGAGACAAGAACTATCATTATCTATGAGGCACCGCACCATCTTGTGAAAACGTTGGAGGAACTGGAGAATGCTCTCGGAAGTGACAGAAAGCTTACCATTTGCAGAGAGCTTACAAAGCGTTATGAGGAAAAAATGCAGACAACGTTAGGTGACAGTCTTCGTTATTATGAGGAAAACGAACCGCGTGGCGAGTATGTCCTTGTTTTGCAGGGAAAAAGCTTTGAGGAGATTGCCGAGGAAGAGAAGAAAAGCTGGGAATCTATGACGTTAGAGGAACATATGCAGGTATATGAGAGTCAGGGTATTGCACGGAAAGAGGCAATGAAACTTGTGGCAAAAGACCGTGGGATCAGTAAGCGGGATGTGTATCAGGCGTTGCTTTCGTAGGAGGTGAAAATTCGATGACTACAGAACAGATAAAAGAGGCAATATTGGGATTAATAGATGAATATCATATTTCTAAAGTAATATTGTTTGGTTCAAGAGCAAATGGTACGAACCGTGAAAATAGCGATGTGGATTTGATTATAGAATTTTCGAAGCCGGTTTCGTTGCTCACATTGTCGGCAATTACATGCAAATTGGAAGAAATATTAAAACTGGATGTTGATGTAATTCACGGACCGATTCGTGAAGAAGATATGATTGAAGTCAAAGATGAGGTAGTGTTATATGCAGCATAGAGATATGATTACAATACAAAAAGTGATATCTGAAATGCAAATTGGTATAGATATGCTTGGGACAACGGATTTAGAGACATTTCTTACAAATGAAATGTTGAAGCGGGCATTGGGGATGACAGCAATTAATGTTGGAGAATTGGTTAAGGTTGTCACGGATGAATTGAGAAATAAGTATAAAGAATTTCCATGGAAAGCAGTTGCCGGAATGAGAGATATTACTGCGCATCGCTATCAGACATTGCGAATGGAAGACGTTTATATGACAGTTCACGAAGAGTATCCAGTTTTAATGCAGCAGTTACAGAATATTTTGAAAAAAGAGACAGAATAATTGATAGGAAAAAAATACAAAATGAAAAAGATACCAATTATATTGCTTGCTATGTTCCTGCTATCCGGTTGTGACAGGCAGGAAATGATCTACAGTTTCAACCATGTAGAGGAAGCTTCCGTGGATAACGAAGCCGAAAATACAGAAAGTGTGGATAACATTCAGGCAAATACAGAACAGGCTGTGGATATTACAACCGAGGAGCCGGAAATCTCAGATGTGTATTCAGGTCCGACCGTGACACTTGCCATGGTCGGGGATGTTCTGCTTCACACTCCGGTGGAAGAAAGCTGTCAGGCAGAGGATGGCTCTTATGATTTTTCAAGTCTTTTTGCCAATGTGAAAGACGAGGTGCAGGCGGCAGACATTGCGATTGTCAATCAGGAAGTTATCATTGGCGGGGAGGAGCTTGGGGTATCTGGCTATCCAAGTTTTAATGCACCTTATGAGGTGGCGGATGCATTGGCAGATACCGGATTTGATGTCATTTTGCATGGAACAAATCATGCCATGGATCAGGGAAAAAAAGGAATTACCAATTGTCTTTCAAACTGGGAGAAAAAATATCCTGACATAAAAATTCTTGGAATTAATAAAAGTCAGGATGCGCAGGATACCATTACCGTTTTAGAGCAAAATGGCATAAAAATTGCGGTATTAAATTATACATACGGTCTGAACGGTATTGCACTGCCTTCGGATATGCCGTATGCAGTAAATCTTCTGGACGAAGAAAAAGTAAAAGCAGACATTGCATCAGCGAAAGAACAGTCCGATTTTGTTATTGTGTGTCCGCATTGGGGAACAGAATATAGTCTGCAGCCGGACAGCATGCAGAAAAAGTGGACAAAAATTTTTGCAGAAAGCGGTGCTGATCTGGTGCTCGGAACGCATCCGCATGTGATCGAACCAATTGAATGGGTAGAGGATGAGACAACCGGACATCAAATGCTCGTCTATTATTCTCTTGGAAATTTCGTCAACTGGACATCCAGCAGCGGTGATGGAATTGCAAACCGTATGGTGGGAGGCATGGCAGAGATCACAGTTGGATTTGATGAGGCTGGCAAGGGATTTATTGTAGATTATGGCGTGAATGCACTTGTGACGCAGGTGGAGCCGGGGCATAATGGAGTCACCACTTATTTCCTGAAAGATTATACAGATGAAATGGCAGGAAAAAACGCAATCATGGAACAGGATGCAAATTTTTCCAGAGAATATTGTACAAAGTTGTGCACGGATATCTGGGGCGATTTGTGGGAGTGATTTTGGAAGGAAACAAATTTATAAAAATTTATTTATCCACAGATATGAGGAAAAAAGTAATTGATTTCCACATATCTGTGGATTTTTTCTTGACAAATTGGTCTAATGACTGTAGACTAAAAACAACAAATCTACAAGCATTAGACCGAGGAGGTAACAATGGAGGAATTAAGATTAGGGGTAGTAGAATCGCAGTTTGCGGAAATCATATGGAGCAATGAACCGCTTCCGTCCGGTGAGCTGGTGAAATTATGTGAGCAGAAGCTTGGTTGGAAAAAGTCGACCACTTACACGGTTTTAAAGAGGTTGTGCGAGCGGGGAATCTTTCAGAACGAAAAAGGAATGGTTTCCGCCCGGATGACGAAAGAGGAATACGACGCTGCCCAGAGTGAAAAATTTGTGGAGGAAAACTTTGGAGGTTCCCTTCCGGCGTTTCTTGCCGCGTTCACAACGAGAAAAAAATTAAATAAATCAGAGGTGGACGAGATAAAGAAAATGATCGATGCTATTGGAAAGGAGGGCTGAAAATGTCAGGACTCTTTTTGAAATTGTTGAACATGAGTATATCTGCCAGTGTGCTGATCGTGGTTGTGGTGCTGGCACGCTGTCTGCTGAGGAGATCGCCGAAGTGGATTCACTGTATCTTGTGGGCGCTGGTTGGAATCCGGCTGCTGTGCCCGTTTCAATTAGAGACGACATTTAGCCTCGCACCAAACGCACAGGTTGTAAGCATTGAAGCAGGTGCGGTAACATCGAAGGTTCTGGCAGAAATGCCGGCTTTAGACAACACGGCAAACCGGTATCTTGCAAAATATTATTTTGAGGGTATCACAGTTCCGGAGCAGGAGACGGCGCAAAACCCGATGAACCTGATTGCATCTATCTGGTTATGCGGTGTAGCGGTTTTGCTCATATATGCAGCAGTCAGTTATGTACATATTCGCAGGAAAGTGAGAGAATCCGTCCGCATAGAAGGAAATATCTATATTTGTGACAGAATCCAGACACCATTTATTTTTGGAGTGTTAAATCCTCGGATCTATCTGCCATCATCGTTAAAAGAAGTTCAGATAAAAAATGTTGTGGCGCATGAAAAAGCGCATATCAGACGGCTGGATTATCTGTGGAAACCACTTGGATATGTGTTGTTTGCAGTATATTGGTTCAATCCGTTCTGCTGGCTGGCGTACATTCTGTTTTGCCGGGACATTGAGATGGCATGCGATGAGCGTGTGATAAAGGACTGGAGCGCAGAGCAGAAAAAAGAGTATTCACTTGTCCTGCTTTCGTTCCATGTGCCGGGAAAAATGATCACCGTCTGCCCGTTAGCATTTGGAGAAGTGGGTGTGAAACAGAGAGTAAAAGGAATCCTGAATTTTAAAAAGCCGACCTTCTGGCTGATTGCAGCAGCATTGCTTTTCTGTCTGATAATAGGAGCACTTTTTCTTACCAATCCGAAAAAGAACGATAATGTGGAAGAAAATATTGCAACCGAATTATCAGAAAGCAGTCTGACTGACCAAACGTTAAACACAGAGAAGGATTCTTTGGCTGATCAGGAATCAGAACTAAATGCCTTATTAAAAAAGCAGTCCGATGCGATTCGGGCACAACAACAAAGTTTCTTACAAACCTGGGCGGATGCATTTTGTGACAGGGACGGAGCAGCGATTGACAGTTTGTGCATGGATGGAGCAAGAAAAAAAATGATGAAGGAGCAGCTGATTGTGATTGATGAAGGAGATACCATCTTTGGATGGTCAAGCCCGTGGCCAATGTGGGATACGTCGGATGAAAATTCGAAGGGGTATACGATCACGACCTCCTATGATGGAAAAAACACAGCAGAGATTTTGTACTATGCATGGACATCTGATCCACATGTTACGGTGTGGAAAGAAGATATTACGTTTGAGGAGAGAGATGGAAGTTATAAAGTGACGGATGAGAATATCCGTTTTCTGGATTATATTGTATCAGGAACGGAATTTGATGAGGCATATCCGCAAATTAATGGCACGCCAATGGATTACACGGTCAATGGCATGTATGATGCATTGGTTATGAACAGTCTGCTTTCCAGTTCTATGTTATATCAGAATCTAAAGGATCCGGTATTGGCTGCAAAGTATTTGTTGAATCTGCTGGATAACGAAAACAAAGTACAAGTGGAGGCGTTGCAGGACGGCTCGAAAGAAGGTATCAATATAAAAATCACTTTTATCGAGGACGGCGCAGAGCGGTTTGTAAAAATGATCCAGCCTGACAGCGAGGATGGAATCTGGATTCCGCAGGATTATGAATAAATAACCGGAGTTTAACGGACGTAGTGTCGCAGATTCTGCAGTGCTTTCCTAGAGTTTGAAGGGCAGATATAAGCGTCCTCTCGCAAGTCGTGATTTTATAGGTTTATGAAAAGAAAAACGGTACAGACAAAATATGATGTTCCTGTTCGCCGGGCATTCCGCTGGGCTTCTGAGCAAAAATTTTGTGAAGCAGAGCTTCACGAAATTTTTAGAATCCCAGCTCCATGGCTCACGAAGGAAATCATATTTGTCTGCACCGTTTTTCTTTCATTTACGTTGTGTGTCCAGCGAAGCTGGACCACACTAGCCG
>ERZ1034946.415-NODE-415-length-22814-cov-26.743882_pt1 | contig 22814 bp, 20 predicted proteins | sample MGYA00520591_ERZ1034946 | MGnify/ENA primary metagenome ERZ1034946 (study PRJEB33766, sample SAMN09781753) | gut metagenome | biome: gut microbiome | host: Homo sapiens | place: Madagascar | study: EMG produced TPA metagenomics assembly of the PRJNA485056 data...
CAGCGGCAACTCTGATATCTTATCACGACCGCTTTCGTTTGTCAACAACTTTTTTAAAAACTTTTTTGTCTTGAAAAACTTTCGTTTTTCGCGGCAGGTTTTTATATTACCATATCTGCCAGACATTTGTCAACAACTTTTTTGAAATCTTTACAAGTTTCTTTTTAGTTGTCTTTGTTGTTTTGGCGCTGCCTCAACAACGAATCTGAGTATATCACCCTGTATACTACTTGTCAACATTATTTTTCTAATTTTTTGCACAAATTATCCCCTGTCCTGCAAATTCCGCAGAAACAGGGGATGTTTTCTCTATTTTATAAAGGACGGCATCTTTTCTCCGATCTGTTCGACCCAATGTGCCAGGTAGTTGTTTTCATATAAAAATGTAAGTATTTTGCTGTCTCTGGTATAATCTACCAGCACCTGCCCCAGAGTTCCCAGATCTCTGAATACATTAAATGAATATATTGTCCAAACAATTAGAACAGTTTCCAATATTCCGGCCACAACACCTAGTAGTTTGTCCAGGCTATGTACTATAGGTAGTTTGGAAATCATTTTTGCAGAAAAGAAAACTACATTAAGTAAGTGATGCACCACGCTTATGGCTGCAATCAACAATATCGTAAGGATCAGGTTAAAAAATCTGCCGCTAATATAGCTGCCTATTGCATTGCAGAGTAAAAACAGCACTACGCAGGTCACCAGCAATGAGATCAAAGAGATCAGGCTTCGCACCATTCCCTTTTCATAGCCTCTCATTACCATGTACACTAATATTACTGCTGCTATAATCAACATTAAATTCAAAGTCATTTGTATTTATTCTCCTGTTATTTTAATTGTATGGTATCTATTGTATTCTCTGTAACAAGGTAATATTTGTAAGACCCTCCCGCAGGGAGCATCAGTCTCACACTTTTGTTGAAATTTCCATGGTATTTCTCTACACCATCCGTCATGAAAATCTGACATTCTGCATCATTATAGATTACCATGTCGTCGTCCTCAAAAAAGATATCCGTATAATCCACGTCAAAATAATAGCTGCCTACCTTCGCAGCCGATGTATTATATACATCTATGCGATATTTGCTTTCTGTCTGATCAGACAAAAATACCAGACCTACATATTTGTCACTGTAAAATACGGACTGGATCTCTTCCTCATACAGGTATTCTCCCGCCGTTACCGGTTTCTGCGAGCCGGTATAGATCATCAGGCGGCTGTCGCCCACCGCAAACGCTGTGTCGTTATTCATGAACTGCACCTTCGGAACGATCAGATCCGAATAAGAATACGCGCTGACCAGATAGTCACTCTGGTTTTCTCCTACCGGACCGAAATTGTAAAACACCACACTTGTCTTCACCACACCGGCATCCACATACAGATAGCTGATCGCAAGAAGCTCTCCGTCAGGAGACAGGCAGATAGAAATCGGATAGCCGCCATCGTTCATATGTGCTTGTCCTGTATAGCTCTCTGTTCCATCCGTCTCATAAGTCTTGAGCCATGTCACATCCGTGTCCGCCAGCACTGCCGTCACTCTTCCGGTCTCAGCCACCGTAAGATTCCGGATTGGCATTGTCGTAGTGATAGTTCCCAGCTGTTTTTCTGCATTCTGCACGTAAATTTCACGCCCGTTGTAGCTGCCGATGGCTGCCACATCCCTGCACAATGCCAGTTGCACATCCTGAATCACATACGTCTGATTCCACTTTACGTTTCCTTTGGCATCCGTGCAATGCGCACCATCCTTACTATAAGTAAGAATTCCGTTCTTGAGCCGGACATCTGTGGCATCCGAAGAGGTCTCCCTGTTCACAGAAGATACCGTCTCGTATCCTGTATAAATATGCCGCTTTGCCTGTACCGCCACCAGTGCAAGTACGGCTCCCACCACCGCCACTACCAAAAGCACACGGTATACTATCCTCAGACGGCTCTTAAGCAGTTTTTTCTGATAATCCCCCTGATTCTTCTGTCGTATTTCTTTTTCTTTCAGATAATTTTTAATATCTGCTGCCATGTATTCTTTTCCTTAATTTTTAGTTCCCGGGCAAAATACCCATTTATATTCAAAATAAATCGTAAATCTTCTCCCTCGTAGAAAACACATATAGCCTGCAGGCAATCAAATGTGCTGGGAGTGAGTTTATTATATCACACTTCCCCTCTTTGAAAATATTTTTATGGCAAAAAGATTTCCTGCCCGATTTTGATATCATCCGGATCCTTAATGCCGTTCATTTTACATATCTCCGATACCCTGGAATTGCTTCCGTAGTTACGCAGGGAAATACCGATCAGGGTATCGCCTTTTTGAATCGTATAAGCCTTCGGCTGTACGGCGGTTTCCTGCGCTTTTATTACTTCTGAGGATTCTGTTGTTTCCGCTTTGACTGTTTGTGACGCATCTGTCTCTTCATTCGCAGGTGTCGTATCTGTTGTTGCTCCCTGTGTCACTTCCGTACTGTTTTCTGCAATACTATTGTCAGACGCTTCTGTCGTTTCATTGGTACTGTTTCCATCCGGATATGCCGCATCTGTGCTTTCCGTAGTTTCCGCATTTTCTGCAGTTTCTTTCGTCCCTGCTGTTCCGGATGCCGACACCGCTCCGTTTTCCTGTCGCAGTGCCTCTTCCAGCTTGTCCTCCGCCACCAGTGTGCTGTTCGCAGCCGGCTCCTGTGCCGCATCCGGAAGTCTCTGTTCCATCATGTTATTCATCGCCTGCCTGGCTGCCTCCCCCAGCGATTCCCCCGTGCTCTCCTGCTGCATCAGTGCCAGCGCCACGACACAGAGGAGAACGAACACTCCCGTGGCAGCCATTTTCATTCTGCGCAGCCCCACCGTTGGCATCTGAATCACATTGTCTTTTTCACGTTTTATTTTTTCCTTGTTTCGTGCATTCCGCATCTGTAATCCTTCACAGGATTGCTGATTCATATCTGCGTACTTACTTTCATATGACTGTCGTCCTTCCTGTTGCCGATCCTCATATTGCCTCTGTTCATTGTATACCGTCCATTCTCCGTATGGCTGCTGTTCATCTCTTGGCTTCCGTGTTACACATCCTGTCTCCTGCTGCCGTTTCCGCTCTTCCTGCCTTTTCCTTACGACTTCATACTTTTCCCGGTCTACTTCTTCCGGTTTCGCTTCTTCCTCACGGTTTTCCAGCATGTATGCCAGCATACTGTCATTTTTCTCATAAAACTGTGCATATCCTTCCACGCATCGGCAAATGTCCTGCTCGCATATATAAAATCCTTCCACCATTTCCCCATTCAGAATCCGGTATCCGAGAAATGTCATTTCGGAAAAATATTTTTTCCGCAGCTTCTCAATCTCCTGCTCCTGCGCCTGTGACAAATGCCGCACTGTTTTCTGTAAAAAATTAAGTTTTGCGGAACCGTATGCAAACAGATAGGTCACACCGGCTTCCACTGTTTTTCTTCCATACAATGCGATAGCGATCTCTTTATTCTGCGCGATACCATTCATTTGTTTTATGTAAGAGACCACATAGTCTTCCACGTAGATTCTGCAGTGCTTGTCCGCCTCACCGATCTGCGTTATATTTTTCGGTAATTCCATAAAAAACACCTCCCATGCCGTTACTATCAGTTATCACTAACTATAGCATCCGCACAGGAGGTATTTTAGCGTTCTTTGTCGCGCCCTTTTAAAAACAATTCGACAAAGTTTTTATGCTTCGAACTGATATACTGTTACAGAATCATAATCCCCGTTTTCTCCACCAAATACATAAGAAGGGAAGTTCTCATGATGGATCGTATCCGGGAAATACTGTGTCTCTAATGCAAATCCACAGCGTTTTCCATAGGTCACACCGCCTTTTCCCTGCTGGGTATTGATAAAGTTGCCGGCATAAAACTGTACGCCGGGAAGTGTGGTAAATACTTTCATGCATCTTCCGCTCTTCGGACCTTTGACCGTTGCAATATGACGCAATGTACCGTCCCAGCCATCGATCACATAGTTATGATCATATCCGCCGGTCAGCACCAGCTGCTCGTAGTCTTCCCGAATATCTCTTCCGATCTTCTTCGGCTGTGTAAAGTCCATGGGAGTGCCTGCTACCGCGCGGTTTTCTCCGGTAGGGATTGCGCCCGGTGCCACCACTGTAAAACGGGACGCTCCCAGCCATAACTCATGATCTTCAATATTGCCGGCATCCTGTCCGTCCAGATTGAAATAAGAATGGTTGGTCGGATTCAGGATCGTCTTCTTATCGCTGGAAGCATGGTAATGCAGCTTCAGCTCATTTTCCTCGCTTAAAGAATACGTTACGGACACCTTTTTGTTGCCGGGGAATCCGAGATTGCCATCCGTATCCTCCAGGGAAAACGTCACGCTGTTCTCGCCGGTCTGTGCATTCCACAGTCTCTTGTGGAAGCCAAGATTTTTGTGCGAATGCAGGTTGTTGGCTCCGTCGTTTTTATCCAGCCGGTAGGTCACACCATCCAGCGTATACTCTGCACCGCCGGTGCGGTTCGCGCAGGGTCCGATCACAGTTCCGAAAAAGCTGTCGTTGCCGTAATAGCTCTCCGCATGGTCGAAGCCAAGCACCAGATCATCTACTTTACCGCTTGCGTCCGGCACCAGTACCCGGACCAGAACTGCTCCCAGATCTGTTACCTCGGCTTTCATTCCTTTGCTGTTGCTCAGCGTATACAGAGAGATTTCTTTTCCCTCCGGACTCTTCCCAAATACACTTTTTGTTACTGCCATTGTAATCACCCTTTCCCTCTTTTATCCATTTTATCTTTTTACTATAGTTCCACTCTGCCTTCCAAAGCGCGGAGTAATGTTACCTCATCGATATATTCCAGATCGCCGCCCACGGGCACACCGCTGGCGATTCTGGTCACTTTGATGCCGGTGGGTTTGATCAGTTTGCTGATATACATCGCCGTGGTCTCGCCTTCCAGGCTGGAATTGGTCGCGATAATGACCTCTTCCACGTCTCCCTGCAAACGTTCCATCAGTTCTTTCAGCTTGATATCACCGGGCCCCACCCCCAGCATGGGAGAGATTGCGCCATGCAATACATGATACACGCCCCCGTATTTGCCTGTCTTCTCATAAGCTGCGAGATCTCTGGTATTTTCCACCACCATAATGGTACTGTGATCCCTTTTAGGATTTGCACACACCGGACAGATTTCCTTGTCCGTCAGGGTATAGCACTCCTTGCAATAGCGGACATTGGCTCTGGCTTCGATCATCACATTTGCCAGCCTGTCCACACGATCCTTCGGCATATTAATCAAATGAAAAGCCAGACGCTGTGCGGACTTATTGCCGATCCCCGGCAAGGCTGCCAGTTCATCTATTAATTTATTGATCTGTCCGCTGTACATTTCCATTAGAAAGGAAATCCTCCCAATCCGCCTGTCATCTTGCCCATCAGCTCTGCATTCGCCTCATCGGCTTTGCGCAGTGCTTCATTGGCTGCTGCCACGATGGCATCCTGTAAGGTCTCGATATCCTCAGGATCCACGATCTCTTCTGCAAGCTTGATGGATGTGATCTCTTTCTTGCCGTTGATAGTCACTTCTACCGCACCGCCGCCTGCGGATGCGGAAAATTCCTTCGTCTCCAGTTCCTTCTGTCCTTCTTCCATCTGACGCTGCATTCTCTGTGCCTGTTTCATCAGATTACTCATGTTTCCGGGCATTGCGCCTCCGGGAAATCCACCTCTTTTTGCCATGTTATTGTTTCCTCCATATCATTTCTAATTGATTTCTCCGTGCTACGCACTCTCGAAATCATAACATATATTCGCATTTCGGACTAATTGTCCTACATGCTCATATATGTTTACTCCCCTCATAGAAAGACTGCTTTGCCTGCAAGCAGTCTTTCTATGGGTGAGTTATTATTCTATCTTACCTTATCTGAAAGTCTGCCGCAATCCCAAATTCACCGGAATCACTCTTCCTCATCAATGTCCATATTGATCACTTTGCTGAGATCTACATAATTGTCTTCGAACTCTTGTGTACTCTCCACCGTCTGTATCGTGACTTCCATCTGCTTGCCGGAAAATTCGGACAGCATGGTCTCCAGCTGCTGCTTATTCTGTTCGTGGTTCTCGCCCTTGAAATAATCGGAAGCCAGCCCGTCCTCCAGCACCACCATCAGTCTGTTATCTCCGCCGAGGCTGAGTCTTGCATTTTTCAGGTACATCTTCATCGGATTTTCAGCATTCCCGACGATAGACGGCCATTTCCTCACGATCTCCTGAACATCTTCCGGGATCGCTTTGGGCAGTTCCGCCTTAGGTTTCGCCGCATTCGCTGCCGCTCCCTGGATTCCCATAACACCGTCCGGAATCTGTGCCGCCCGGACTACAATTCCGTTCTCCACCTTTTCCTCTACCTGACGGATTCTGTCGAGAACCGCCTCCTGATCCGTCTCCATCTCCGGCTTGCACAGCTTGATCAGTGCGATCTCCACCAGGATACGCTTCTGTGCCGCATAGCGGATCTGTCCGGACAGTTCGGAGAAAATATGAATATAACGGATGATCTGATCCATGGAAAGCATTGCTGCCTCTTCCTTCAGATTCGCCAGATTATCGGTAGACATATCAATGACATCCTCGAGATTGTCCGCTGTCTGTACCAGCATCAGATTCCGCAGATACCAGGTGAAATCCGTGACGAATTGTACCAGCTCTCTGCCCTGCATGACAATCTCTTCCAGCAGTTCAATGCATCCTAACACATTCCGGTCCATGACGAAGCGCAGCAATCTGCTGAACACTTCCGTATCCACTGCCCCCAACACATCCAGGGTCATGTCGTAGGTCAGCTCCTTGCCCAGATGGAACGCGATACACTGATCCAGAAGGCTTAGCGCATCACGCATGGAACCGTCCGCTACTTTCGCAATGTAGCGCAGAGCTCTGTCCTCCACCTGTACCTGCTCCGTGTCCATCAGTTCCTTCATGCGATCCGTGATGGTATCAATGGAGATTCGTTTAAAATCATATCTCTGGCAACGGGACAGGATCGTAATGGGGATCTTGTGCACCTCTGTGGTCGCCAGAATAAAAATAACATAAGATGGCGGCTCTTCCAGCGTTTTTAACAATGCGTTGAAAGCTCCGGGGGAGAGCATATGCACCTCGTCGATGATGTAGACCTTGTATTTTCCCTCCGCCGGGGAATAGGATACCTCGTCGATGATCTCACGGATATTGTCCACACCGTTGTTGGAAGCCGCATCGATCTCGATGACATTCATGCTGGCTCCCGCCGCAATCGCCTTACAAATACGGCATTCCCCACAGGGGCCGTCCTCTGTGGGGTGTTCACAGTTCACTGTTTTCGCAAAAATCTTTGCCACCGTAGTCTTACCGGTACCTCTCGTTCCGGTGAACAGGTACGCATGACCGATCCGGTTCGCCCGCAGCTGATTCTTCAATGTCGTCACGATATGATCCTGACCCTTGACATCGGAAAAAGCGTCCGGGCGGAATTTCCGGTATAGTGCTGTATATGACATGTTTTTTCTCTCTTCCTTGTAACTATTCAGAGCCATCAAATATTAGCAGATGCTTGGCGAAAATAATTACTCATTAATTTTCTGTCTTAATCGCCGAAGCAGATGCCCAGCAGCTTCGCTTCCTGTACGATGGTAGCATCGGGATCCACGGTCTTTAACTTGCCCGCTACATCCTCTAACGGAACCCTTACGATCTCACGGTTCTTGTAACCTACCATGAATCCATACTGATTATCCAGGATCAGCTTGCCTGCCTCGGAGCCCAGACGGCTGGCGAATACTCTGTCATAAGGGCAGGGGCTTCCGCCTCTCTGCATATGGCCGGGTACGGTGACACGTACTTCTCTGCCGGTCTTCTCCTGGATCTGTGCAGCCACTTCGTAAGATACGGAAGGGAACGGATATTTTTCCATCTTTTTCTTGTAGTCTTTTTTGGTCAGGGCAGCATCTTCCCTGGAAATCGCACCCTCAGCCACAGCGATAATGGTAAAACGGCAGCCCTTTTTGTCCCTGTCTTCGATCTTCTCGATCACCTTATCGATATCATAAGGGATCTCCGGGAGCAGGATGATGTCCGCACCGCCTGCCATTCCGGCATTCAAGGTCAGCCACCCTACTTTATGTCCCATAACTTCCACGATAAATACTCTGCCGTGGGAAGCTGCTGTGGTATGGATGCAGTCGATGGCATCCGTTGCAATATCCACCGCACTCTGGAAACCGAAGGTCATATCGGTGCCCCACAGGTCATTGTCGATGGTCTTGGGCAGGGTCACGATATTCAGTCCTTCCTTGCGCAACAGGTTCGCAGTCTTGTGGGTGCCGTTACCACCGAGAATTACCAGGCAGTCCAACTGCAGCTTATAATAATTCTGCTTCATGGCTTCGACTTTATTCAGTCCGTTGGGATCCGGATCCTGGATCGTCTTGAAGGGGGTACGGGAGGTTCCCAGGATCGTGCCGCCCTTGGTAAGGATGCCGGAGAAATCCTTGTCTGTCAGCATGCGGAAATTACCGTAAATCAGTCCTCTGTAGCCATCGAGGAAGCCATAGATCTCGACCTCTTCCTTACTGTTCGCCAGGGTCTTCACCACACCTCTCATGGCAGCATTTAATGCCTGGCAGTCACCACCGCTCGTCAACATTCCGATTCTCTTCATCGTAGGATCCTCCGTTTTCTATATTTCATTATTTTCTCTTGCGTTTGCTGTAACTATGCAAAACTGTCTTCGTTCTGCCAATACTTATTTCTATTTTAATACATTTATTTTCATCTGAAAATAGTTTGTTGTAATTTCCGGCAGATTTCTCCCCTATGGCAAAACAAACCTCAGAAGCACCGGGCCTCTGAGGTTCGCTTATCATCTTATCATACGTTATTTGAATTTAAACTTTCCTTTGATCATGGTCACGTAGACAGCTGCGCCGCCACCGCCGACCACTACGGCTCCGGCTGCTGCCGCCACGCGGCCTGCGTTCGTTCCCTTACCGGAGGTCTCCGTTATCTGCTCTGTGCCGGATTCCTGAGAGTCGGAAGTCTGGGCGGTCATGGAATCTATCCGCTCCTCCTGCGGTGCTTCTCCACTCGATTCCTGCGTGTCCTGTGCCTCCCCGGAGGGCTTTGCCGCATCTTCCTTACGGTTTTCGTCCGCAGCAGGTGTTGTCGGGGGCACGGGAATTACAGAAGGCTTTACCACACCGGGTGTGGCGGGCGTTGTCGTGGCTGCGGGAGGTATTGCCGCGTCCGTAGCCTTCTGGTCCGTATTGGACGCCTGACTGCTGTCATCGTCGTCATCATCGTCATCGTCGTTACTGGCAGCAGGCTTCTTCGGTGCGATTTCATAACCGCAGATCGTACAGATCTCCGCCCATTCTGTGGTGGCCGCGCCACCGGATGCATGCTTTTCCGTATTGCTGGTGATTCCACAGACACCACACTTATGCCAGTGTCCGGTCATATCGGACAGATATCCTTCTGCCCAGCTATGATCCGTCTTCGGAAGAACGATCTCTGTCGCTGTTATGCTCTTGCTTCCGTCCGCGGATGCAAAATACAGTCCGCAGACGTCGCAGGTCCAGTATTCGATGCTGCCCTCTGCCTGACAGGTGGGTTCCACCCGGTCGTGGCGGTTCAGCGGACCGTGACCGGAGTTCCATGTCTTCGATACGGCGGGGCTTGCGTTATAATCATCGGTTTCCGCATAGCGGATCTGTGCAGTCACCTTCTCGTTGTGACCGACTCCGGCGGATTTGGTCTGCCCCCAGTCCGTTCCATCAAAGCTGAACTCCACGTCAGTGCGATCTGTGATGATCTCCGCTGCCAGATCGTTGCCGCTGACGGTAAAGGTCATGTCAAAGGCATCCGGATCCGGGGTATCATCCCGGTCCGCTTTTGCGGTGCGAAGGATGTGCACACCAACATGGAAATTCTCATAATTCTGTGACTGTAATTCAACCGATAATGTGGCAGTCTTGCCGATATCTTCCACAGCATTTTCTCCCAGGGTAAATATCAGCTTTCCTTCCGAATATTCAACCTCGGAATCTGCTGCCAAAATGTTCTCTGAATCCTCTCTCGTTATAACAGTCATTACTGTTTTTCCCAGATCTTCGGGCAACCCCGGTATCTGCACCGCCTTCTCTCCTTTGGCCGCCCAACTGTATTTGAGATCCAAGTCTCGAATCTTCGGAGCAATTGCTTTACTGATTTCCAATCTTACCTGTGCCTTCAGCGTCTGATAGTATTCCGGATGCTCCTTAGGAATAAACGTTGCCGTGTAGGTCTCGCTGTCGCCGACATAAGGAACCTTGTCATCATCGATCTGGATCTGCCAGTTTCCGTCGATGGTCTCTGTTCCCAGTTTTGCCGTCAGTCCTGTCACTGTGAGTTTACTCAGCTTATTGCCATAGGTTCCACTGGCGATGCCATCACCCCCTGCCATAAGTGCTGCCGGGGCGATGTCAACGATCAGATTCTTCGTCTTCTCAGAGAAGAAAGAATTGTCATTTCCTTTGTAGACGAGGGTAAACGTGGTCTCACCTGCGGTCCGCGCATTGTAGGTCGCTGTACCATCATCTTGGAAGTCCGCTGCATTTACCACTGTTTCATTTCCAATTCGGATCTCAAAGCTGCCCTCCGTATCTTCCGCAGAGATGGGCTGTCCGTCTGTCGCAAAGTTTACCAGTGCCTTTGCGTTAAAAGTAATATCTTGTCCATAGGTGGGAGTAGCGTTATCTGTTCTCTCGAACAGCAGACCCGTGGTGTAATTTACACCAACTGCGTTATTCTCCCCAAGAGAAGGATAGTAAGCGATTCCATTCTCTTTGTCGTTGGCTTTCTTCGTCCAGATGGCCGGATCAAAGCCATTGTCTTTGAGTTCTTTGAAAAAGCTGGAAGAGGTCAGTTGCAGGGTAGAATGTCCCAAATCACAGTCATCTTTTACGTTACAAATATCGTTATTGAAATAGCAATTCTCCGAGCCGGGATCACCATTATTTGATATTCCCGCAAGTTCTCCATTCCCTTTGACATTTCCTATGCTGATGCAATGATCAATGGTTCCGCTCTTGCCACAGATTCCTGCCGCAGAATTCTTTCCCTGCACGTCTCCTGCAAAAAAGCACTGGGAAATCTTATTATAGACTCCACTCTGACTACAGATTCCTCCTGCGGTCCCACCTTTTACCGTCCCTATAAAGGAGCAGCCATAAATTTCGCCCTTAAGCAGATACCCACAAATTCCTCCTGCCGCGTTATTCGAAGCAATCACTCCGTTGGCAGCCAAAAGTATTACTTTACCGCTTTCTGCGATCTGACCATTTATGTTACCTATCCCGCCAAACAAGCCCAGACAATCACCTGCCATATTGACATGGCTTATCGTATGTCCGTCTCCACTGAATTTTCCTGTGTACGGAGTTCCTGGATCTCCAATGGAACTGAGTTGTACTCCACTCACATCAATATCGTTCGCCAGGACATAGTTTGCACTCCATTTTGTCGTATCCTGTCCGATGGCTGCGAATTCCTCCGCCGTGGTGATCAGGGTATAGATATCCCAGTCGTCGCCATTCGTTGTAACATAGTTGTATACCGGTACGGGAGCAGTCTTCGTCTCTTTGATATCTGCCACCTTTGTCAGATTGATGTAAGTCCCTGTGGCTGTACCAAATCTACTTCCTGTATCTGTAGCCGCTGCAGTGCTGGTATCGACACTGCCCTCTTTCCAGATTGTAGAATTCAAGCCCTCCGGAAGTGCACCGCAAAGCTGCCCTGCCGTTAGTGCTGTTCCAGCGTCAAAGCCTCCGGTAATTGCATCCATATTGTAATAACAATTTGAAATATGCCCCGTACTTCCAGAATCAGTGCTACCTACAATTCCGCCAAAAGATTCTCCTCCACTGACTTTCCCCAGATTTACACATGCAGTAATAGTCGCAGGCAGCGTGGTATTGGTATCATTAAATGTGCCGAATATTCCACCACAGGCACTTTGAGTGCCTGTAGTTGTTACCGTTATCTCACCGGTATTCAGGCAATTTTCGGCAGTACACCGATCCCCCATCCCGGCAATGCCACCAGCGCTTCTTTTTCCGCTTACTTCACTGCTATTGTAGCATTGTGAGACTTTACCACCATGCGAATATCCGCAAAAATAACCGCATATGCCCCCAACCCTTCTTTCGCCTTTTATTTTATTTGCAATACTACGGCAGTTCTCAATATTTATTTCAACTGCACTTCCCACAATCGCTCCAACACCGCTTTTTCCGTTAATAACAGAATCCTTAACTGTAATATTTTTTATGGCACTATAAACATTATATCTTGTGCAAGCTCCAAACAAGCCGACATAATCCAATGCACCACTTATTTTCATTCCCGTCACAGTATGGTTATTGCCGTCAAAATTCCCTTTAAAAGGATTCCTAGAGTTTCCTATTGGTGTCCATTCCTGATTGTTAAGATCAAGATCATTTTTCAGAACAATATATAGTCCATTGTACGGCTGTCCTTCATTCACAGTTTTTGCAAAATACGCAAGTTCCTTCGCAGTATTGATCTGATAGGGATCATTTTCCATACCGGTGCCTCCGGCAAACCCACTTGCAATCGTACCGTTCCACACATCTGTCTCCGCTCTCGCACTCACCGGCACAGCGATCCACGCCAGTGCCGCCAGTGCCAGCAAGGCCAGTCTCATCTTCATGCTCCATGCTTTTGTACTTTTCTTCATAACCCTCATGCCTTTCTATATCCTGCAAAATTTCAAATATTTCCCAACCCTTTGCAGATGTAAAATCCAATTTTGTTTTTATACTATCCGTATCATTTATTATACCGAAAAAGCAAAGGCACCGACAATATTTTCCATACGATTCGTCTCATATTTTTATAAAATTTTGTCAAACAAGTGCGCCCACCGCAAAATCGAGCAGGCTGGCTCATCGTAAACACAAAAAAGGAGCCACCGGATCTCTCCGGTCACTCCTCGTTGCCTTCTCCGAAAAATATATCCAGTTTTCCCAGACATTTGATCAATGTCTTCATTTCTTCCTCGTCCAGATCCCGAATGATCGTATGGATCATTTTCCTGTGGAAATCTCTGTGATGGAAAAAAGCTTTTCTCCCCTTCTCTGTCAGGGTCACCAGCACTACACGTTTATCTCTGGTGCTGCGGTTGCGGGTGAGATATCCTTTTCTCTCCAGGCTGTTCATATTCGTGGTCAGGGTTCCCACGGTGACATGCAGTTCCCCGGCGATGCGGGACATGCTCTTTGGCTCCTCGATACCGATGGCCTCCAGAATGTGCATGTCATTATTTGTAATATCCTTGAATTCCTCGGTGATCACCGCTTTTGCTTCCGCATCCATCACATTATGGAACAAATTCACCAATAATTCATTCAGTACCCGGTTGTTGCTCTTCTCCATAGTTTCCTCTACGATATCTGGAATTTCTCTGTCGTATGCCGCGATCCTTCGAAGCTGCCTTCTCGGACGCATATCCGAGGGCTTCCTGCGCTCCGAATCATTTTCAGTATACCGTCTACCAGGTCATCACGCAAGCCCCAATCGTAAGTCCGGCGCCGAATCCCGCCAAAACGATGCGGTCGCCGCGGTGCAGCTTTCTCTGCCTGTTCAGTTCATCCAGCAGTACCGGAATGGAAGCTGATGACATATTTCCGACCCTTTCCAGATTGGTGGGGAATTTGTCTCTGTCTGCATGCAGTCTTTTCGCCACCGCATCAATAATACGTGCATTGGCCTGATGCAATACGAACATATCAATATCCGTCACGGCAAGGCCAGCATCCGACAATGCTTCCTCGATGCACTGCGGCACACGTCTGGTGGCAAACCGGTACACTTCCTGTCCGTCCATCTGAATATAATGTTCTCCGCCATCCGTCGGCTGGTTTTGATCCGTTTTTGCCGCCGGAGTCCTTGCATACGGGGTTGTCAATTCTCTCGCACCACATTGCAGGACTCCACCGCCGGCGCCGTCGGAATGCAGTGCCCGTCCCAGAATGCCTGCTGCAGGTATCCGTTTCTCCTCTATCTCCGGCAAAGTGTTACCATATTCCACCGCCCGTGTCTCCGTCCTGCATCTCTCCACAACCACAGCTCCGGCGCCGTCTCCGAACAGGATGCAGCTGCCCCGGTCCGTCCAGTCCACCAGCTTGGACAACACCTCACTGCCGATGACCAGCGCATTTTCCGCAAGTCCCGTCCGCAGATAGGCATCCGCAGTATTCAGGGCAAATAAAAATCCGGAACAGGCCGCATTCACGTCGAAAGCCAGTGCATTCACCGCACCGATGGCCGCCTGTACCCGGCAGGCGCTGCAGGGCAGATACTGCTCCGGAGAGCAGGTTGCTACCAGGATCAGATCGATTTCTTCTGCAGTTTTCCCTACCTGTTCCAATGCTTTGCGGGCTGCTTCTGACGCAAGTGTCACAACCGTTTCGCCAACTGACACATGTCGTTCCGCAATACCGGTTCTCTCCCGGATCCATTCATCCGAGGTTTCCACCAGCTGTTCCAATTCTTTATTTGTAACAATCCTTCCCGGAAGTGCACTTCCGGTTCCGGTGATTCTTATGGTCCTCACGCCATTTCCTCCATGATATCCACTGTTCTTTCTATTTTCTGCGCCCGCCAGGCATTGCTGCCGCAGAACAACAGTCCGTTATCCACATCTCCCGTTGCCGCATTGATCAATGCTCTGGTGATGCAATACGGTGCGGTCTTCGGATCGCAGGTCTTAATGCAATGTCTGCATCCGGTCATAAACCGTTCCCCGGCCGCCACCTTTTCCAGAAAAGCATTCTGTATGGCTCTGCCCGGCATTCCCACAGGGCTTTTCACAATGACAATGTCTTCTTTCCGTGCGCTGAGATATGCCTGCTTATATGCATCTGCCGCATCACACTCTTCGGTGGTCACGAAACGGGTTCCCATCTGTACCCCCACAGCCCCGAGGGACAGGCAATGCTCCAGATCCCTCCGGTCATAAATACCGCCTGCTGCAATCAGTGGAATTTCCAGTTCTGCTGCCTGCCGGATCATTGCCGTAAGTTCTCTCTCATAACTCTGCGGTGTGTAAGCATCCAGTTCTTCCCGTTTAAATCCCAGATGCCCTCCTGCCAACGGTCCCTCTGCCACGATAAAGTCCGGCTTCCTGTCGTATTTTTTCATCCAGTATTTTGTGACGACCGACAGGGCACGGGTACTCGACACGATCGGAGCCAGCATTGTCCGGTGGCTGCGCCCGGGCATTCCGTTTTCCGTCTCTGCCACGACTCCCGGCAGATCCAGCGGCAGCCCCGCACCGGAGATAATACAGTCGGCACCGCCCAGCACTGCTTCCCTGACATAATCCTCGTAGCGTTGTGTTGCCACCATGATGTTGACACCGACGATACCGCCTCTTGCGATCTGTCTTGCTTTTTCTATTTCTTTTCCGATAGTGCGCAGATTACAGGCAATGGGTTCTCTGTCAAAATCCGGCTCCCGGAAACCGATCTGGGCAGTAGAAATAATACCGATCCCACCGGCAGCTGCCACTGCTCCCGCCAGACCGGACAGACTGATTCCCACACCCATGCCTCCCTGGATCACGGGAATATCTGCATGTAATTCCCTCAGGATCATTTTTCCGTGCTTCATCCCACATCACCTCTCGTTACCGCTTTAATACTTGCGGAACCTTTCATAACGTTCCTCTGCGATCTGTTCACCGGTCATGCCGGTGTATTTTTGCAGGAATTCCTTGATATGTTCCTTGAGATAACCGCCGATGGCTTCCACGGTACTCTGGTCTGCTCCGCCGTATTCCGGTACGATCCGCTCAATGACACCAAGCCGTTTCAGATCTTCCGAAGTGATGTTCATGACTTCACTGGCTTCTCTGGCCCTGTCGGCATCCTTCCATAATATAGAAGCAAAGCCTTCGGGAGACAGGATCGAATAGGTGGCATTTTCCATCATCCACACCTCATTGCCTACCGCCGTAGCCAATGCTCCGCCGCTGCCGCCTTCCCCGATGAGAATGCACAATACCGGCACCTTTAAAGCTGACATCTCCAGCAGATTCCGGGCAATGGCCTCGCCCTGGCCTCTCTCCTCTGCCTCCACGCCACAGAAGGCTCCCGGCGTATTCACAAAGCTGATAATGGGCCGGTTGAATTTCTCCGCCTGCTTCATCAGGCGCAGTGCCTTACGATACCCTTCCGGCATGGGCATGCCGTAATTGCGTTTTGCGCATTCCGTGAAATCCTTGCCCTTCACATCTGCCAGCACTGTCACCGGCTGCCCGTCCAGGAATGCCACCGCACCTACCAGTGCTTTGTCATCCCCATAATAACGGTCTCCGTGAGCCTCCACCACATAATCGAAAATGTAGGGAATATAATCGGTCGCTGCCGGTCTGTCCACTCTCCGGACGGTCTTGACCTTTTCCCATGCCGTTCTGGGGAATGTCAGGAAGGACCGCTCCTTCACGATCTCCGTAGGTTCAAAATGGAAGTCAAAATTTTTCTTAAAATCCGCATAATTTCCCTCACTGCACCGATGCGTTGTGATCAGGAAATATAAGGTCTTCTTCAGATTCTCCCGTCGGACGATACCGTCCACAAAACCATGCTCCTGTAAAAATTCCGCTGTCTGGAAGCCGTCAGGGAGACGCTGTCCCAGCGTCTGCTTAATGACTCTCGGTCCTGCGAAGCCGATCAAGGCTCCCGGTTCCGCCATGATCACATCTCCCAGCATGGCAAAGCTTGCAGTCACACCGCCTGTAGTGGGATCTGTCAGAATCGTCGCATAGAGAAGTCCCGCTTCCCCATGCCGTTTGATTGCTGCGGAGGTCTTTGCCATCTGCATCAGTGACACGATCCCCTCCTGCATTCTCGCACCACCGGAGCAGCAGAATAAAAATACCGGTAGTTTTCGTTCCGTAGCTTTCTCTATCGCCCGGGTGACTTTTTCGCCGACCACATGTCCCATGCTTCCCATCATGAATTTGGATTCGCAGATGCCGATCACAGCCTTTTCCCCGTAAATTTCGCATTCACCTACTGTCACAGCTTCTTTTGTGCCGGATTTTCCCCTGGCTTCTGCCAGCTTTTCTTCATAGCCCTCATATTTCAGCGGATTGCTTTCTTCTATCTCCTCGAACCAGGGCTGAAAGCTTTTCCGGTCTGCCACCATGCGGATCCTGTTGTGGGTCTTCACCCTGAAATAATAGCCACATTCATAGCAGACATATTTATTTTTTGCTGCCCGGTCTCTGTTTATCATTTTCTTACATTTCGGGCATTTAATCTCTGTTTCTGTATCTACACTTCCCATATCTGCACCTCTTATTCTGCGTCACTTTTCTCTCTGTCCCACTCATAAAAAATCACTTCCGCAGACTATTTTTATTTCAACGCAAAGGTAAGCTCTGCTTTCGCCGCCAGTTTTCCGTTTACCGTGGCGATTGCTTCCCCGACACCCACCGGTCCCTTACTGCGGATAATGGTGGTCTTAAGCTCCAGGGTGTCTCCGGGGCGCACCATCTGCTTGAATTTTGCCTTATCGATCCCGGCAAAATAAGCGGTCTTACCACGATGCTCCGGCAGAGACAGAATTGCCACAGCCCCTGTCTGTGCCAGTGCTTCCATGATCAACACGCCCGGCATCACCGGATTCCCCGGAAAATGCCCGGCAAAATACGGTTCGTTAAAGGTCACATTTTTGCGTCCCACTGCCCGTACACCGGGCTCCAGCTCCTCGATGGTATCGATCAGCAGAAAGGGATGTCTGTGGGGCAGAATCTCCATGATTTCCTGGGTGTTATATATTGACATGATTCCTCCGTTCTGCGAATGCTGTCGTATCAACTACTTCCTCGCATTCTGCAATCGTCCTCGTTGATGCTCTGCCTTCTATCCTGTGTCTTGAACATCTGCTGCGGTTATTCTGTGTACTTCTTCAACAGCAGACTCGCATTATGTCCGCCGAAGCCCAACGAATTGGTCAATGCATAGGGCACCTCTTCTTCGTAGCTGTCCCGGCAGTAATTCAGATCCAGCTCCTCCTCCGTCTCACGCAGTCCTACCGTGCGGTGGATATAACCTTCCTGTATTTCTTTTACGCAGGTGACAAACTCCACTGCACCCGCTGCTCCTAAAAGATGTCCCACCATGGATTTGGTGGAATTGATCTTCAGGTCATACGCATGTTCTCCAAATGCCAGCTTGATGGCTCTGGTCTCGAACAGGTCATTATGATGGGTGCTGGTTCCGTGGGCATTGATATAAGTAAGCTCCTCCGGCGCCACCCCACCGTCTTTTAAGGCATTCAGCATGGCGGTGGCTGCTCCACTGCCGTCCTCCGCAGGGGAGGTAATATGGTAAGCATCCGAAGAACAGCCATAGCCGGCCAGCTCCGCATAGATCTTCGCTCCGCGTCTCTTTGCATGCTCCAGCTCTTCCAGTACCACTACCGCCGAGCCTTCCCCCATGACAAACCCATTGCGGTCTTTATCAAAGGGAATCGAAGCTCTCTGAGGATCTTCACTAAATGACAGTGCTGTCAGTGCTGAAAATCCGGCAATTCCAATGGGGGTAATGGAGCTTTCCGTTCCTCCCGCTACCATTACATCCGCGTCGCCGTACTGGATCGTACGGTATGCTTCTCCGATGGAATGGGTGCCGGTTGCGCAGGCAGTGACCACGTTCAGACTCTTGCCTTTTAATCCATAGGCAATGCTGACATTGCCTGCTGCCATATTGGAGATCATCAGTGGCACCAGCATGGGACCTACCCTGCCGGGACCTTTTTCCTTCAGGCGGTCATATTCCCGCTCCATGGCCTGTAAGCTTCCGATGCCGCTTCCCACACTGCAGCCCACCATATACGGATCTTCCTGTTCCATAATAAGACCTGCATCTGCGATTGCCTGTCCGGCAGCCGCCACTGCGAACTGGCAGAACTGCTCCATTCTGCGGGCAGATTTTTTGTCCATATATTGTGCAGGATCAAAATCCTTCACTTCCGCCGCCAGCTTACAGCGGTAATCCGCAGTATCAAAATAGGTGATGGAACCGAATCCGGTCTTGCCCTCTTTGATACTATTCCAGAATTCCTCTACGCTGTTGCCGATGGGAGTGATGGCTCCCATGCCTGTTATTACAACTCTTCTATTTTTACCCATACGTGATATACTCCCTCGCGTCCTGACTTATTTTCTATCCTGCTGTACCGTTAGCGGACATATTTTCTATTCTGCTTTACTGTTTCGGACCTATTTTTACATTGCCATACCGCCGTCCACGCACAGTACCTGGCCGGTGATATAGTCCGACGCATCTCCTGCCAGGAACAGAACCGCCTGTGCGACATCCTCCGGTCTTCCCATTTTCTTAAGCGGGATCTGTCCGACTGCATTATCCTGTACCGCCTCCGGCAGCTTGTCTGTCATATCTGTCCGGATAAATCCGGGTGCCACGGCATTCACACAGATATTTCGGGATGCCAGTTCTCTTGCTACGCTTTTCGTCAGGCCGATCAGCCCCGCCTTGGATGCGGAATAATTAGCCTGCCCGGCATTCCCGACGATGCCACTGACAGAAGAGATATTGATGATCTTGCCATAACGTTGCTTCATGAAAGTCCTGCCAAGATGCTTGATCATGTGAAACGCACCCTTTAGATTCGTGTCCATCACAGCATTGAATTCTTCTTCCGTCATCCGCACGATCAGATTGTCCCGCGTGATTCCGGCGTTATTGACAAGGATGTCAACTCTGCCGTATTTCTCTGTTACTGCCTTTACAAAGGCTTCACTCTCTGCAAAATCTGCAACATTGCACTTCACAGCCTCCGCCATGCCGCCGCAGCTTCGGATGTCCGCCGCCACCGCTTCCGCCGCCTCTGCTGAGCCGTTATAATTAATGATCACCGTGGCTCCTTCTGCTGCCAGTGCCTGTGCAACTGCTTTTCCGATGCCCCGTGATGCCCCTGTGACAATAGCAACTTGTCCTGTCAGGCTTTTCCCTGTCAACATACCAGTTCCTCCATCACCCGGTCCAGATCCTCCGGTTTCTCGATATTGTATACTTTGACATTTCTGTCAATTTTACGGACAAAGCTTGTGAGTGTCTTCCCCGGACCGATCTCTACGAACGTGTCCACACCATCTGCGATCATACGCTCTATGCTCTGGGTGAACTGTACGGGACTGGATACCTGCTGTTGCAGCAATCCCACAACTTGTGACGCATCTGTCACATAATCCGCTGTTACGTTGGACACATAAGGAATCCAGGGGGTTGACAGCTTGACGCTTTTCAATTCTTCTGCCAGCTGTTCTCCTGCATTTTTTAACAGGGCTGAGTGGAACGGTCCACTGACTTTCAGGGGTACACAGCGTTTTGCACCTGCTTCCTTCAACGCTTCCGATGCTGCCGCTACCGCATCAGCCTCCCCGGTGATCACGATCTGCCCCGGGCAGTTATAATTTGCCACGGAGACGACTTTGCCGGTTTCTTTTGCTGTCCGTTCGCAGATTGCTGCCACTGCATCTCCGTCCAACCCCAATACTGCTGTCATGGCTCCGCCTTCCGGATAGGCCTCCTGCATGTAGATACCACGCATCCGGATGATACGGAACAGATCCGGCAGCTCCATCACACCGCTGGCAGCCAGTGCCCCATATTCTCCAAGGCTTAAGCCTGCTGCCATCTCTGCTTTCAGACCCTTTGCCTCCAATACTTTCAGAATAGCCACTTCCATGGTCAGCATGGCGATCTGCGTATATTCCGTAATATTGATATAAGGATTTTCTTCAAAGGTCAGCTGCTCCATAGAGTACGGATGTCCGCTTTCCGCCTGCTTTTCCCGCTTATCCTGCCAGTACAGATTCTGGAGCACCTTGTCTGCCAGTTTCCACACCGCCTGTACTTCCGGGTAAGTATCGTAGAACTCCTTGCCCATTCCTATGTACTGGGATCCCTGTCCCGGGAATAAATATGCGATCCTGCTCATTTTGTCATCTCCTAATTACTATGTGATTCTATTGTTCTCCTCGGTTACAGCACATTTTTATAATGTGCCGTTTTCCACATAACTACGCTGCCCGTCGCTGTTCGAAATCTGTTGTCAGCGGTTACCGGTCGCTATATTTCATTTATGCTGTCCTTGTGCCGCTATGCACTCCTGCGCCTGCTGCACTGTCTCTTCAATAATCTCACGGCAGGTCTGTTCTCTGCGAATCAATCCTGCGATCTGCCCCGCCATCAGGGTTCCGTTTACGGTATCTCCGTCCTGTACTGCCTTTCTGAGAGATCCCAGCGTCAGCTTTTCCAGCTCCATGAAGTCTGCATTTTCCTTTTCCAGCTTCAGATACTCTCTGGTCATCTGATTGCGCAGGGAACGCACCGGATGTCCGGTAGACATTCCCGTCACCACGGAATCGATATCCTTTGCCTTGATGATCTGATTCTTGTAATTTTCATGGACAATGGATTCCTTCGATGCTACGAACCGGGTACCCATCTGGATTCCCTCTGCCCCCAGCATAAAGGCTGCCGCCATGCCTCTGCCATCAGCGATACCTCCGGCCGCGATCACCGGGATAGATACCGCATCCACCACCTGCGGCACCAGTGCCATGGTCGTGGTGGAACCAATATGTCCGCCGCTCTCCATGCCTTCCGCCACTACGGCGTCTGCGCCGGCCCGTTCCATCATCTTCGCCATAGCCACACTGGCCACCACCGGAATGACTTTCACTCCGGCATTCTTCCACAGCTCCATGAATTTTCCCGGGTTTCCAGCACCAGTCGTTACCGCTTTTACTCCTTCTTCCACGACGATCTCCGCTACTTTCTCCGCATTGGGATTGAGCAGCATGATATTCACGCCGAAGGGCTTATCCGTCAGTTCTTTACATTTGCGGATCTCCTCCCGGATAACCTCAGGCGGAGCGGAAGCGGCCCCGATGATCCCTAAGCCTCCGGCATTCGATACTGCTGCCGCCAGCTTATGTTCCGCCACCCATGCCATGCCGCCCTGGAAAATGGGATATTCGATTTGTAGAAGTTCCGTGATCTTTGTTTTCATTGTCTTTCTGATCCTTCTCGTCGTTCTGCGTTATATTACATATTCTGATGATACCAGGGCCAAAAGGTCTAAGCCCACATGAGGGCAGATATGCAGTCCTTACGCCTGCTCCTGAATATATCTGATAACATCACCTACTGTTGCCATATTTTCCAATTCCTCGGAAGGAATGGACACACCATATTCCTCTTCAAATGCCATTACCAGTTCAAACAGATCCAGGGAGTCCACTTCCAGATCCTCCTTGAAACGGGTCGCCTCCGTGATTTCTACATTCTCCTGGTTTAACTGTTCTCTGATGATAGCTGCTACTTTCTCTAACATGTTTTTACTCTCCTTATGCATTCTTTTTTAATATTCTGTCTTTGCCGCTTTGTTCTCTTCGGCACAATTGCTTTGGCTTCGCTATATCGTACAGCATTGCCCTGCGAATACTTTGATTGCCAAAGTATTTATTTGCAATATACTACTTAGATGTTGTTCTGTCAACATCTTTTTTTATAACTACCGCTTTCAACCTTATTATCACGTAGGCAGTAACAATCTCATTACAAAAGGTTTTTTCGTTTCTCCCCTTGCCAAACCGGCATTTTTCAGATAAAATAATCTACGTTGTAATCTTTTGGAGACGTATCGAAGTGGTCATAACGGGGCGCACTCGAA